>Ga0209777_10002503_pt1 | contig 24034 bp, 31 predicted proteins | sample FrelakmetHBP12HB_FD_187147 | JGI IMG/M metagenome (GOLD analysis project Ga0209777, IMG submission 187147) | Freshwater lake sediment microbial communities from the University of Notre Dame, USA, for methane emissions studies -HBP12 HB (SPAdes)... | ecosystem: Environmental > Aquatic >... | reverse complement strand
TTCATCACCTTCTAAAACGACAATTTGTTCTTGAGTACCTTTTTGATCTCTTAAAGGAACATCAATCATAAACCCAAAATTTCCTTCTTCTTCCTCAATATCAGTTACCTCAGTTATAAATCCTTCATTACTAAGCTCTTTCATTATTTCATGAACTTTTACAAAATTGGGATAATAATTATCCCAATTTTCTTCACCGTAAGGATCTTCTGCCGATATAAATTTTTCAAATGTTTTTATCATACTTCACATTCATATTTAAATAGTTTTTCATCAAAACTATAAGCTTGTGTTGCCTTGTTATAAACATACACTTCATTATTCTTTTTGGTTTCAAAAAAGTACAATCTATTTCTACCTACAAAAGCAAAATAATCAACATTATAATAACCGGCATTACTTATATCTAAAAATACATATTTTCCATCTCTTATATACATTCTAGTAAATGTCTTTACTTGTAAGGTTTTTATTACATTATTTAATTTAAATATTACATCCTTTCCTTGAAAGGCGTCTTTTTTCTCACCTGGCATACTTTGTACAACATCAGTGATATTACCTAATCTAAACAAAGATTTGATTGATATACATTCATTTCTATCACCAAGATATGTCGAAAACATTATGGCTCCTAATATTTTATGAAAGATTAATTTTCCTTTATCAGTAAATAAATATTCTTTATATCTTAGAATAATAGGTTTAATACGATCTAATTCTTCCATATAATCGTATTCAAATGTGAAAATATCTTCATTCTTTATTTTACCACCAGTGATAGATCTATTTATCAATTCTACAATAAGTTCGAAACTGGTGTAATGAGTATTTACATAATTAAGTAAAGACCATTTAGGATCAGTATTTTTATAAACTCTATCGTAAAACTCTCTTATTTCTACTTCATAACGGCCCTTAATACTATCTGTTGTTAATGCTATACCCAATGAATAATCTGTATTAATAATTCCAGTCATTCCTCCTTTTTCTATTAGTTGCCCCCAATGGGTTGGCGCGTATAGATCTTCCATTATACCATTAATAAATGGAACATATTCTTCTTTAAAATGACTTATATTAAATAATCTTCTAGCATTAATCATCGTCGTCTTTATTTCTATCTCCTACTTTTTTAGCTATAGCATTCCACCAATCTTTCCTTGTGTCTTTTAGATCGATTTTTGGTTCTTCTTTCTCTCTTTGTTTTTTTCTTGGATTTGGTCTTTCCCATTTAGCCCCACCTGTACTCAAATATCCTTCAGCAGTATTTAAATAATGGAATGTATCAAAGTGATCAAGTGCATTTCTTCCCATTACATAATCTTTATCTGATGATAACGCACATACCATACCACCTGTAGGTCTACCACCAGCTCTTCTTGAATCACCACTTAACCAACCGCGTTGCTCAGCATACATTTGGAATAACTCTCTATCTTTATCATATCTTGTATAAATATAATCCATATATACTGCGCCGGCTGGAACAACAAGATGCCATATAAGTGCTCTACCTAATAATTTATTCTTCTCACTTATTAATACAAGCATTTGAATTACATCAGGATTATCTACAAACATCTGCATTTCTCTTCCCTTACCTGCGCCTTGCATACAAGACGAGTTAAGAATACCACCACCCTTAACATAATTATCACCATTATACCAGAACCTTACATCTTCACCAGCTACAAGTTTCAATTTATCAGATACTCCACTTATACATATATCATAAGCTGCTCTGAATGAATTGATTAATTGTTCTACGTCTTTATCTGTTAAGTCTGGATTAAGAACTCTAAAGAATTTGCCAATTTTCATTGGTTGTCTAAGTTTAGATTTATATGGATCTTCTTTAGCTTCCAATCTTCTATATCTTTCAACTGGCATGTAAGTAATTTGATCACTCTTATCAGTAACATCGAAGAAAGACATATTCAAAAATACAGATTTTATCTTTATATTTATTCTACCCAGTAACATAGACATTGGCATACTTACTTGGAAAGGCAATATTTCTTTTGCCTCAAGTTTTCTCTTAATTTCTTCAATATCAACGCCTTTGGATGGTGATAAATTTCTTCTATAGATATTATAGCAATTTGTATCTTTACCTATTTTATATAATCTTGGACTAAAATTTGATATAAATTGAATAGTGAAAATATCTTGTGGTTTCTTTCCTTGTACAGCTTTAATTACACCAATTTGCCCGTCTAGATTCATTTGTTCGTACATTCCATGTGTGATAACATACTCACCAATTTTATATTCGTGGTTATATTCTTCTATATCATCTTGTAAGTCTTTTATTCTTACTTTGAATTTTTCTTGTTCTTCGGGAGTAGCCTCTCTTAAAAATCCTTTTCCTACTATACCTCCAGTATTATCACCAATCATGAAATTGACATCTTGTAGATAGTCGTTAAATCTTTCCATGAATTGTATGATATATTGTTTTCTACCTTGTCTGGTACCACCACCACCGTATCCATAACCACCGCCGGCAGCTCCTTGGCCGTAGACTCCTCTTACTATACCAAGATTATCTTTGTATTGTATTCCGTTAGCATTACCATTAGCCATAACTACGGTGCCTGGTTTATAATCTTTCTTTAATTCATCTAATTCTGTTTTTATTCTTCCTAATTTTTCAGCCACTAATACTTTTTCTTCTTCTGTAGCCTCACGCATATGTATCTTATCAATATACATACCAGCTCTATTCTTTGGAAGACCTTCTGCGTCGTGATTCATAGTTTTATTAAATCTATCCAGAAATCCTACCCAGTAAATAGCATTATTTTTTACATTTCTATCTTCTGCGTTTAATCCACCTTTACCGTGTTCGTAATATACTATACCAACTTCACCGTCTACGTTAATAGCTTCCTTTCCACCACCGTAAGGACTATTCTTTATAACTCCTATACCTACAATAATATCTCCTTCACTATAAGAAGCATTAAGTCTTTTTACTCTACTTTTCTTTTCTTCACCTGCTTTTCTGATAATTTTCTCGAATTCCTCTCTGTTATTAGTTACAATATTATCAAGTGGAACATAAAAACAATGTCCTTTCTTACCAACATTCTTAAAGCCTGCGTGAAATTTCTTACAAGGATCATTGAACTCTATGAGCAAATTACCATATTCACCCATCTTTATAATTCTACCAATCTGATAATCAAGGTTGACACCGTCAAATTCGTCGTGTGTCATTACATAATCACCCACCTTAAGATCAGCTCTTGTTATTTTTGTTTTCACATTAGCTTCATATATAGGTGATTGTGAAGGTTCTTTGTGAAGGAATGAGTTATAATTTTTAATCATTTTATATTTTTCCTTTTTAAAACTATGTTAGTTATTCGCTATATATTAAAAAAATAGACCAGTTTTTTTAAAATGGAAAAATTAATTTTCAACAATAAGATTGAAGTTAGAAGGTCTCCCATACATGGTTGGGGAGTTTTCGCAAAGGAAGATATTAAAGCAAATGAAATACTAGAAGAAACTTATTTCCTTGTTATACCTACAGCTCAAGGCGAAGCGTCTTCTATCTTTATTGATTATAGATTCAATTTCCCAAGAGTGAATCATAAATATCAGGTTATACCTTTTGGTTTTGCTTGTATATACAATCATTCTAACGATCCTAATGCTAAATGGGAAACTGATGAAGAAAATAATATTTTTACATTTTCAGCCGTCAAAGATATTAAAAAAGACGAAGAAATTTGCACTTTTTATGGCGGAGAAAATTACTGGATGGACGGAAGAAATCACACTAAAATAATATAAAAAATGGTACATAAAATAAAACTAGCAAACGGCGAAACCGCTGTGATTGTTGAAGACTCAAAAGCAAAAGTCTTACAAAGTAAAAATTATAACTTCATCTTTAATAAAAATAACGGATTTTTTGTTCGTTGGGGCAAAACTAAAGATGACGACGGGGATCCTTCTATTTTCTTACCCGAAATAGCGGATATAGAAATATCTACATCTTGTAGACAAGGATGTGCTTTTTGCTATAAGGATAATAAAATAGAAGGCGAAAATATGTCTTTTGACACATTTAAAAAAATTTTTAAGAAAATCACTAAATTTCCATCCATTGGACAGATCGCGTTCGGAATTACGGATATTGACGCTAACCCGGAAATGTGGAATATTTTTGATTATACTAGAGCGAACGGTATTATTCCAAATGTAACTATAAACGGATGTCGTATGACATCAGAATTATTTGATAGATTATCAAGAACTATGGGGGCTGTAGCAGTTTCAGTTGGTGATGAGTGCTACAATAAAGAAAATAGCTATAATGCTATTAAAGAACTTACAGATCGTGGAATGCGACAAGTAAATATTCACGCAGTTGTGCATTCAAATAATTTTGATTTTGTAAAACAAGTTTTAGTTGATAAATTGACTGACTCAAGATTAGAGAATTTGAACGCTGTAGTGATGCTTTCGATTAAACCTAAAGGTCGTGCAAAAGATAAATATTTTCCGTTGGAACAAGAAAAATATACGGAACTGGTTAATTTTGCTCTCAATAATAATATTGGGGTTGGGGCAGATAGTTGTGGTTGTTTCAAATTTTATAATGCTATTAAGGATAATGAAAAATATAAAAATTTGGATAAATTTTTAGAACCTTGTGAGTCCACGATAACGTCTTTGTATATCAACGTGTTAGGTATTTTCACGCCTTGTTCATTCGCCGAAGATATTCATGATGGATTATCTGTGTTAGATTGTGAAAATTTTCTTGAAGAAATTTGGTGGAATAAAAAAACAAATAAATTTAGAGAAGGTGTAATAGCTTGTAGAAATTGTTCTAAAAATTGCTCAATTTATGATATTTAACAAATTGTTCAATATTTGAAACATCTTTTTTTTCTAAACAAAACCATTCAGTTTTACCATCAGTATAAATTGGATGGTTTTGTTGTTTTTTAGTATATTTTTTATGTATAATTTTTTCTAAATTTCCACATTGCTCATACTCTTTTAATAATATCAAATTATTTTCTATATTTCTAGTTATTCTATTTAATCTTTTTATAGGATTTGAACTAACACCTATTTTATATAAATAATATTTCATATCATAGAATATATACAATTTTCTTTTACTAAATTTGCCGCCATATGTTAATGCACATTCCGGACAACCCACTCCTCGCACGTGCGAATCAGCAGTTTGTTCAAATTTACCATGTTTTTTACAAATTATCTCAATTTTATTTCTTGATTTAGTATAGCATGATAATGAATAATCATACTTATCTCCGTGTATTTCTTTTGATTTTTCTATAAAATCTTGTGTATTTAATTGATATCCACCGTTACATTTATAACAACCAATACCTTTTAAATGATGTGAAGGTAATTGAGTAAAGACGTTATGTTTTTTACAAATAATTTTCACTTTTGTTTTATCGTTAATGTAATCAACTAATGAATAATCATATTTATAATTATGTATTTTATTTGATTGTTCAATAAATAAATTTAATGTTTTTCGTTGTTTATTCTTAATAATAATATCACTACATTTTTTACAACCTTGTCCTTGTAAATGATTGTTCGGTGTTTGTTCAAATACACCATGCTCGGAACATATTATTTTTACTTTAATTTTAGTCTTAATATAATCAACTAACGAATAATCATATTTATCACCGTGAATTTTTTTAGCATCTTCAATAAAAAGTTTAGTATTTACTCTCTTACTCATTTCGCATTTTTTAATTTTTTAATATCTTCATTTATAAGAAGTTTTATTCTTTTGGATAAATTCATACCATTATCATCCAATAAACTTTCATATTCTTTTTTCAAACTATCTGGTATTCTGATAATTATAGTTTTATCGCTTATCTTCATTGTTTTCATTTGTTTTTATTTGTATATATAAATAAAATGAAGTCATATTTTTCTATTTCAAAACAAAAGACATTCCATGTAATATAAATATAAAATTTAAAAATAATATATAGTAACATGAAATTAAGATTATGTTTTATAAGTAACAGTAGTTCGAGTAGTTATGTTATTCTGAAAAGAAACTTATCTGAGAAGCAGATAGATATGATATATAACCACATTGAATATGTTCAGAAATTGGCTGCTGAAGAAAGAAATCATAGTCGTATAATTTCTGAAAATGATCCTTACGGGGAAGAAAATTGGGATGATAAAGAATATCACTCGAGACTAATGGATGAAGCTGCTTACGCGACTCCACAAGATAAATGGGATGTCACAGACAGAGGTAATGATCTTTTCGTAGCTACGGGAATGGATAATTTTAGTATGCGTTGGTTTTTAAGGGATATTGTTGGGGTAGATGATGATGACATTGAATGGGAAGATTTTTAAAAAAATAATTTATTTGAATGAAAATAAGAACAGGTTTTGTAAGTAACAGTAGTGGATCTTCTTTTGTTTTAGTTTATTTGCCAGATAATTTTGATTTTGAAACTACTAGAGAAGCAAATTTAGATAAAATTAAAAATAAAAAGTCACATTACGAATTAGAGGAAATTAATTTAGTTACAGAAAGCGATATTAAAAATTTGATAAAATACGGTGTTTGTCTTCAAAATGATGGTGATGACAAATTCTGGCCTTTATATACATTCTTAAATGATTACGTTATGTTTGTTGAACACGAAGTGTGTCACGAAGGAGGTGGGGTTCTTAAATTAATGGACAAAACATTAATGAATAAAATGACCACTATAAACAACAAGTGCAACGAAGATATTCTTAAATATAAAGAACAAGTAATCCATAAGAAAAAAAGAAAAGAAGAAATGAAAGATAAAATGAAACACATCGATCCATACGGCGAAGAAGAATGGGAAGATGATGGTTTAGATATGAAAGAATCATACAAAATAAAAAGATTAAAATGAAAATAAGAAATGGATTTGTAAGTAATAGTAGTTCTTCGTCCTTTGTGCTGGTTTATTTACCAGAGGATTTTGACTATGACGCACGTATGGAATATTTAATTGATAAATTTAAAGGTAAGAAAAAATATTATATGGACGAGATAGAAAATTTGACCAAAAATGATCTTGATCAACTCAAAAAAAGAGGAGTTTATAATCAAAATGATGGTGATGACAAATTCTGGCAATTGGTCACATTTTTACAAGATTTTACTCTTTTGTCAGAAGAAGCTCCAGAAGAATGTGGAGTAATAAGATTGATAAATAAAAAATTTCTAGATAAACTCAGTAATCTCGATATAGCTGTTAAAGAAACAAATAATAAATATAAAGAACAAGTTACCTTTAAGAAACAAAAAAGAGAAGAAATGAAAGATAAGATGAAACATATCGACCCTTACGGCGAAGAAACATGGGAAGATACTGACGAATCATACAAAATAAAAAGACTAAAATGAAAATAAGAAATGGATTTGTAAGTAATAGTAGTTCAACAAGTTATGTTATACTTGTTCCTAATGATTTTGATGTTGATGCTTGTGTTTTTGCTAATTTAGATAAATTGAGAGAAGCATATAGAGAAGAGCATTGGCAAGAATTTCCAGCTGTAAGATATAGAGGTAAAAAGGGAGAACCAGACCCCCCACAACCAAGAGTTATCATACCTTTTGAGTATATAAATGAATTTATTCAAAGATTTAAAGGTTATTTAAAAAAGGGTGCTATTCATGAAGGTAATATTCCAAGGGGTAAATATATGGATATGGAAACAGTTAGAAGTATAATGAACGATTTAGTTATGAGTAGAATAGAAGGTGGACCTGATGAAGGAACGATTACTTTTGTTAAAGAAGATTTTCTACGTAATAAATTAAATAATTTCAAAAACGGTGGTATTCCTGAAAATGAAAGAGAAGAAATAATAAAAAAAATAAAAGAAGAAAGAGCTGATTGGGAAAGAATAAAAGCTGAAGCTAAAACTAAAATGAAACATATAGATCCTTACGGTGAAGAACAATGGGAGAATTAAAAAATAATTAATAATCATGAAAATAAGAAATGGATTTGTAAGCAATAGTAGTTCAACAAGCTACGTAATTTTAATACCAACTAATTTTGACGTGGATACTTTTGTGTTCAATAATTTAGATAAATTGAGAGAAATTTATTTTGATGATATGCCAAGAAGTAAAAGAGGTGCGAAAAGGGAAGTACTTCCATTTGATTATATAGATAGTTTCATTAGTAGATTTAAAAAACATATAAAGAATGGTGGTGTTGGAGAAGATGGTTATGATGGGAATAGTGCGAATGACATGTACGCGATTCAGGAAATGATGGCAGATAATGGTTTGGTTATAGCTGAATTTGAAGGTGGTCCTGATGCTAGTTATGTTTCATTTGTAAGAGAAAGAGATATAAGAAATAAGTTAGATGCTTTTCAACAACATCAACCAGCAGCAAATGAAGTAGACGCTTTAAGAAAGAAAATCAACGACGAAAGAGATAAACAAGTTAAAAAGAAAGCTGATAAAAGGAAGAAAACAAAAGATATCGATCCATATGACGAAGAACAGTGGGAGGATTAAAAAAAAAGAGGGACTTAAGTCCCTCTTTTTTTTATTCTATTTTTTTCTTTTTCTCCTTTACTGGTGTTTCAATTATTTTTGGTTTGAATTTCTCTAGGATTTCTCCAATGATTTTATTTCTCACAATATCTTCCTTAGTGAATTCAAATAGTCCGACTCCTTCTATTCCTACGAGGTTTTCGTAAGCATATTTTAATCCAGAGTCATTTTCATTTTTAAATCTATCAATTTGATTTATGTCACCCGATAATATAAACTTAGAATTAAAACCTATACGAGTTAATAATGTTTTAATTCCTTTTATAGTCATGTTTTGCGTTTCATCTGAAATTAAGATTGCGTTATCTATATTTACCCCCCTAAGATAAGATATACACAACGGACTAATTATCTCATTTTCAACTAACTTCTTCCTTGTTTCTTCACCAACCATTTTATCGATAAGATAATAAATGGAATATAAGTAAGGATCCATCTTGTCTTCTAATGATCCTTTCAAATAACCAAGATTATCTTCACTTTCTACAATTGGTGTAATAATGAAGATTTTGTCATACCCCCTTGACGAATCTTTTAATAATTCTAACGCCTTTGCTATTGATAAATAGCTTTTACCCACACCCGATTCACCGACACAAATGGTGATTTCTTTTTCATCTATCATATTCACAAACTCTTTCTGACGCTGATTCTTACACTTTAAATTTATTTTTTTGAGAATTACTTCAGCGTACTGTTTTTTTGTGAATATGGTTTCACTTGTAGATTTACGTGTGTTGTAAATGACATCTAGAATTTCATCGTCCGCGTTGAGTGATGAAAGCATGTTGTTCTTTCGTTTAGCCATAGTCTTTGATGATTTTTTGTTCGCAATAAAAAAGCCAGGTCTCTTTGATGAAACTCCTGGCTTTTTAATATTGAATTTGAGTAAATCACGTTTAATCATATACAACCGTATATATTAAACTTTTTTATTAGTTTTATCTGAAAATATCAAAGATACTGATAATCAACGAAATTAATTTTCATCATTATCTTCATCAAAATCCTCTTTGCTCCAACCCTTTAAAGCAAGAGCAAAATCTTCATTCCCTTCTTCGTAAGATAATTCGTTACCATTTTTAAGTTCGTAAGTACCACAATTTTGTCCTATATCCTCGTCAGCAAAATCTATTCTTAAAGTAGCTTCTGGATACATTTCACTCAATTTTTTAAAAATAGGATAAGGAGTCGACCAAGCAGTATCAAATCTTATTTCATCGCCTTCTGCTTCGGGTTGTGAAGAGTTCCACTTAGTTCCCCAATTTTCACAAGACCATTCGTACCAAGTCTTACAACCGTAGTTGTCTATATTGTGCTTGTATTGCTTAGCTAGTTCAATAGATTGTTCTTTTCTGGCTTCTGGTAATTTATCAAATCTTTTACGTATTTCTTCATCTGTTGAATATGGAGCTTTATATTTATCTGTGTCGTCCCAGTCCTCTTCGCCGTAAGGATCAGCGTCTGTAGCTTCAGATTTTGGTTTATAATATAAGACATGTAAAGCCCAGCTGGCGTCAGAAATATCATCTATCATCAAACTGTCAGGCATAGGAACAATTTTATTAAAATCAAAAACTGATTTTTCACTAGCGACGGATTTCTTTATTTTATCTAAAGTAGCGTCGTCACAATCTATCCTTAGAACGTTTGTTACCCAATTTGGCATAATTTTAATTTTTAAATTAATCTATATAAATTTTTTGAACATGACCTGCGTGAGACTTTATAATATCTATAGCCCTGTCAAAATCCCTGGCCGAACCGATATCAACCCATCCGCCCCAAAATCCACTAGAAAGTTTCTGACTGTAGTATTTACCACTACCTTCTGTTATTCTGTAAAGCTTCTTACCCGAAGAAGTTACAACTGTTACTTCGTGTGCCATAATGACTCCTTTTTTAATTGTTATAAATTATTATCATTCTATCGTGATATCTATCTAAAACTTTTCTAAGCCCCATATTGTTGTCTCTTTCGTCTGCTTCTTCTATGGTTATATCATATTTGTCAGATTTCCTACTTTCAAATCTTTTCTTTCTTATATCATCGTCACACTCTATCCAGTACATTTGTATGTTGTTATCAGAGTATTCTTCCAATATATATTCTAAGACTTCTATTTGTCTTATACCGTTTACAATTATTTTGTCTGTGGAATTTATTTCTTTCTGAATTTCTTTGAAGATAGAATCCTTCAAATCTTCTGTCATGAGAAGATCACTTCTTTTTTCAAGACCTGTGATTTTTCTAAGTATATTAGAAATCGTTATAACTTTATAATCATTGTCCTGATTCATCTCATCGCATATGTAGTTTTTACCACTACATATACGTCCAAATATAAATTTTATAAAGCCCGTCAAAGAAAACAACTACATCTTTAGTGTAGTTTGATGAATTTGACATTTAAATTGTAAAAAATCATTATTTTTTAATTATATATACATTTGACTAGAAATAGTTTAATCGTTCTTTGATGTATTGATATATGGTTCTGGATCAAAAACTTGATCCAGGTAAAATCATAAAAAGTATATAAAGATTAACCAACGAGTTAATCAATTCAAGCCGTAAGGATATGAAATAAGATCCACGACCACTGATATTTTAAAATTTAGACTGGGTTAGGAACAATCCAGGCGTAGCGTAACGTAAAACATTAGTTTAAGCGTGCTGCGTAGAAACAACTACACTTTAGTGTCGTTGTAGTTCATCTCTTTCATCTTGAGACTCAAGCGGGACTTGAACCCGCGACTATCGAGTTTAGAGTTCGATGTTCTTCCAACTGAACTATTGAGTCGTTGCCGGATAGGCGGGATTCGAACCCACTACCGTCAGATCTAGAGGCTGACACTCTTCCAAATGAGCTACTATCCGATATTGTGGAGTTTTCTCACAACTCCACAAAGATACTAAATAATTTCTAAAATTAAAAATTATTTTTTATAAAAGTCACCTTTTTCGTCTTTATAAATTTTTAAAAGTCTATCTGCTTCATTTCTAGCCTTTAACCATTCTTTTCTTGCCTTCTGAATGGCTTCTTCTTTTAATGAAGGTTTAACATGTACTCTATCTAATTTAAAAAGTCTAGATAATAAACTAAAGAAAGTATTAATCTTTTTTAAAGAAGGATTTCTTTCAATCCAAAAACAATATCTCTGAATCTTTTTCATCTGATTCATAGATAAATCTATCCACTTATCTTCAAGATTCTTGTATATTCCAATATCGCCTGATACCTGATACTGATTTTTTGCGATTATATTTTCAATAAATTCAATAGTTTCATTGATTTTTTCAATAACTTCATATTTGTTATAGGTGTACGTAACACCAGCTACTAATGTTGTTTCCATAATTTTTTGTTTTATTTTTGTTTGTAATTTGTTCACTATCTTTTATTTACAAGTCGATAACGATTAAACTTGGTTTGCTGTTTGTTCTACGTCACCTTTAAGGCGGCTTTACCTATGACATATTCTCCTCCTTTCTTTCATTTATTTAATTCAAGTTTTATTATTTTCATAACAATTGCTTCACTTCCAAAAATTAATTTTTCCATTTCATCGTCACATTCTCTTCCTGAGTTTAACCAATCTAAAATTATCAATCTATTATCTTCTAGATCTTTCTTTAATTCTTCTAATGTTTTAGATTCATAATTAACATAATCCATTTCATTCCAACAATCGACACAAGGTAAATCGTCTGGAACAGGATCTAAGTTTCTATTTTTACAGGTATAACATTTAATTTCTTTCATATACTTCCTCCTTCACGTAATTATTTTTATCAATCTGATTTTCACTGCTTAAATCTCTTAACATTTTAGGCAAAGAGCTGGTGGCTCTTCTTGATGCTTCAGAAGGTTCAATACAAATAGATGTGATCTGATTATTTATATCAGGCTCACGAAAAACTGAAAATTTGATTTTGGATTTTTCTAATTTTGAAATGAGTTTAGATAACTCTTCTTCATTCTTTACAGATAATAAAGCTAAATAAGGGTCTTTTGACCACTCTTTATAAATCTAGGGAAATTCTTGTGCAAATAATAAGGCGGAATGAGTCGCCTGTGTGGCTTGATAGCCTGGTGTTAAATCTTGTCTTGTGACGATAATAAGTTTGTAAATCTATGACATAATACTTATATATTAATATTTTATTTTTGTTTTACAAATATAGAGTGTTATTTCGAAATAAAAAAATTATTTTTATAATTTATCAAAAATTTCATCTTGAAAATCTGCGTCCATCAACTTCTTTAATTCGTCTTCGTTCATTTGATTCATTTTATCAACGAACTTTAAAATTTTATCTTTTATAATTGGATAATCTTCATTCATATCTTCATATAAATAATCCATGAGTTTTTCGTCGACATAAAACTTACCGTCTTTGTCCAACAACTCATCTTTTAAGATTTGATATGTTTTATCTTTGATGTCCATTTTCCTTTATTTATACAAATATACAAACTTTTCTGGAATTAAAAAAAATTCGTCATCTATTATTATCTTCTTTAAACATTTATTCACTCCACTGGTGGTTATAGTGATTATACCAATTTCAGCTTTATGTTTCGCTCCTTTATGAAATAATAAAATGTTTCTAAACTTTTTCTTCACATATATAATTATACTCATTTTATGATTAGGTAAATACAATTCATATTTTCCAGTTTCAGTAAATTCATCCAGTTTAGATGGAATTATTTGATCCATAGATTTTTGTATAACAAGATTGAATTCACTAGTAGATCTCATACTAGTTTTTTTTAATCTTTTAACTAGATCGTGGTTATCGTTATGATAATAAGTGACTTTCACATTTGAATTTTTATACTTTAAAGTAATACCAGTGATAAATGGCACGTCATCTATAAAATCTATTTCACTTGGTCCTGTTGGTGGTTTAAAAAAATCTCCTACTCTATTACCTTCTAAAAATCTTTCAAAATTAGTTATTAATCTTTCTTCTAATTTTCCTTTATTATACCACCTTATTCTTCCTGGTTTTTCTTCTATTATTTCGAGTTCAGGCTCGTCCAAATATCTACAATGACCATCTTTCCCGTGTCCTTCGCAAGCATGACCGAATCCATATAAAGTATTAATATTTACATCAAATTCTACACCTATGTTTTTACCATTAAAATCTACAACAGTGCCTACAAGACCATCAATGGATTTCATACCATTGCCACATCCTTTATATGTGTACAAAACTCTATCTCCAATATTAAAGGTACTCATAACATGTTATTTTTTTAATAAAATAGTTTCAAATTCACAACCATTTATAACTTCATATTTATTTCTCAATTCCTCTTTACTGTCGTTTCCATAAAAAACAATTATGACATTTTCTTTAGTGTTATTATAAATTAAGTCTAATAATTTGACTTGAAAATCTCTTCCAGCCACAGGTCTCCAAAGATATATTACATCCATATTTCTTAAAAACGATAAATCTAATTCAAAAAAATCTCCATAGATTACTTTAATACCAAGTTGTTCGTGAGCTGGTTTCATTCTCTTTTCTTGTAATTCTACACCAATTGCGTTATAACCAATTTTACTAGCCATATTAACTACCATACCAGTAAAACATCCCATATCACAAAAATTCTTTAATCCTTTTACATTGTCTTTCAAATATTTAAGAATAAAAAGTTTACCATAGTCTGAAGTTCCTTGTAAATATGGTTTAACTTCATGTCCATATTTAATTTTTCTACCACGAATTTCTTCTTCTATAAACTCGTGGGTGAATTTTCTAAATTCCTTTTCTTGTTCGGTATTGAAATTATATCCTACCACTTCTTCTAGTTTTCTACTAGTTTTATAATATTCTTCTTTGCTAATTGGCAAATATGTTGTGCAATCAATCTTATTAAAAAATTCATAATCTTTTTTTAGTATTAATTTCATTTTTTCTACAAAATCCCTACATGTTGGTTCCCAACTACTTTCATTAATAAAATCTCTATATTTACTTAATATACTCATAAGTGTCAATTATTAATTTCTTGGCTTTCTTTATAGCAAAATTCAATTTACCATCCTTTAACTTATCATTCGCTTTACTATAACTTATATCTTCATTCATATAAAAAGCTTCTATTAATTCCTCAGGCACATCTATGCCCATATATCTACATTGCCATACAATAGGAAGAATACAATTCTTAGGTTCGTTATATTTACCTATATCATATTTAGTCATACTCTCTGGAAGTGGTATATCTTTATAATCATTTGCCCCGTCATCCCCGTGTACATAAAAAGCTCCAATTTTACCTTCTAAATGATTTTTAACCATTGATTTATAATCTTCTGTTTCTGAGAATTTTTTAGTCTTGGTGGCGTTTTTTGCGTCGTCGGGCCAAAGTTCTTGTGCTTGTTTTTCTGTTATAGTTAAAGAAGCACAAGTTAATCTATCAAACAATGCTTTTACTTGTGAAGTAACATTCCACCAATTAATAGGAGAGAAAACAATAAAAGCATCAGCCTTTAAGAGTCTTTTATAAATATCAAATTCACTCATAAAATCAACGTGCTCTTTATCTCCTTTGAAGTAGCAATCACAATTGTGAACCAATATACCCTCAGATATAAATTCGTGGTTATCTTTCACTGTTATATCATATACTGGTCCATTACCGACTAAATTTATAGATTTAACTTTAGGCGGTTTGCTTTTCATACTTTTTCTTTTAACATTTAGTAATTTCATAAGTTGTTCATTTTTATGTGGATTTATAACTCCAATTTTATCACTAAACGTTCTAATATTATTCGTACCAAATATACTTAAACAACTGGCTCTTTCTAGTTCTTTTCCTCTGACATTTGTTATACTATTTCTATTATCATATAAACTACATTTTATTCCCAATTTAAATAATAATAATTGTGCGTCTCTTAAACATTCATAACTAACATTATATAAACTTACTCCCTTTTTTCCAATAGATCCATCGGTTGAAAACCAACCGTTAAAAAAATTGCACAACTCTTTTTCATTACAATTGAACAAAATTTCCGGCAATCTTCTATTGTGAGAATCTTTAATTTTCTCAAATCCCATATCTTCTCTTATGAATCTACTATATTTAGCGCCAAAGTTTATTTTCATCATTTGACAAGTTGAAGCAAAACCAGGTCTTATATAATCTTTGCCATTTTTACATATATGTTCTCTTTCGCTAACTATTATATCTGAAAATATCTCTTTGGCTTTTTCTCCTTGTAATGGTTCTGATTTTTTGTCATAATATAGTAAAGCACAATTTTCATTCAATGTACCGTCACCCCATAATAAACCACTCAATAGAAAAATTCTTTCTTCAAATGTTTCTTCCAATTTGAAATTACCGCCAAGAATAGGTTCTGGCATGAAATCTCCTATTTTAATATCTTCTAATTTTTTCCATTCTTCGTCTCTATAAAATTTCCACAAACTACTTTTATCTCTTTTTCTTTTATTTCCTAAAGTTTTTATATAGTGATTTTTAGTGCATTTTAGAGTTCTACCATCGGTTAAAATTATTTCATAAATATCTTCGTTTGGTGAAGTCATCCAAGATTTTTCCACTATCCCAGTGGAAACTTCGTCACATTCTTTAATTTCTGATATTTTTTTGAAACCAAAATTCGTTTGAACTCTTTGATCTCCATCTAAACAAGGCCAATGACAATGAGCACCACCAGCAGTAGATATACAACCTTTACATGGAAGAATGATAGGTTTTTTAAGTTCTAAGGATAAATCAACTAAATCTATTTCTATATCTTTTGGAAGGTCTTTAAGTGCTTCATTAACAATTTTAGATGTTTTGCTATCTTGATCAGGGCAGTTGTCTTTAGAGCGTGCCGAACCAACGAATATCATTATTCTTTTCTTGTTATAGTCTTTTAATTTTTTAATTTTCATCTTCCCATTTTTCTTCACCGTAAGGATCGTCTTCCTTATGTTTTAATCTAGCAGCACTATTTACTTTCTCTTTCTTTTTAATTGTTTCTGGATCAATTTTTCTTTCCCACATTACTAAGTACAATTCTTTCATCATTTTTTTGATGGCTCTTATTCTTTCTTCTTTTGTTGCTTCTGGTTTTATTGAACCTGTATTAAGATTATGTATTGAATAACCTTGAGGATTCATTAAATAACAATAATAATTGAAAACAAAAGGATCTTTTCTTCTATCATAGGATTTATCACTAAAATTTACTCTTTTAGTTATTTGTATGTAATAATAAGGTGTTCTTTCTTGAACACGCATATTATCTTCCCCAACTGGATATAATCCTAGAGTGGCAAAATAATCTATTTCATAATCTAGAAATTCGCCTCTTCTTTGCAAGGTATCTATCTTTATTTTATCTAATTCATCCCAATCGTCCTTGTTAAAATCAAAGATTAGGTTTTCTAAAAATAATTTAAATTTTGAAATCATTTCTTTTTCATTTTTTCTTTCATCTTACTTATAATCTCTTTAATCACAGAGTTCAAAGCAAGTGCACCAGTCCCTATTCCAAGAGCAGCAACCTTTTGTGGCAATGTGTTTATATCAAATCCTCCTTTTGTAAATACTTCAGCTATAACCATATAGAAAGGAATAGCTAAACCTATATAACCAATCATATCTAAGAATACTTCTACAATTTTACCAAACCCTCTAGCTACAAAAGAAAATATTTTATTTATAGATAATAACGCTTCTTTTACTTTTGTAATTAAATGTGAAACTCCTTCGTCTTCAATTTCTTCTCTAATCTTTTCTAAATCCTTATTAAACACGTGTAATATTTGAGCTAAGGCAAATATAGTTAGTAATACGACTTGTTGTTTTGTTATAGTAATACTAGCATTTTTCATAAGAGCTTCAACCACTGGATATAATGCTACAACACCTGTACCGAAGGTTGCTACGAAATATGTATTCAAAGCCAATCTTTTTACAAAATCTTTTTGTATCGCTAGATAATCTTCTAAACGTTTGCCTTCGTTGATATTACAATTTACTTTTTCAGTAATCATGTAAATTTCATATGAATCGATGTGTTTCATGCACCTATATATAAATTTTTCGGAACATAAAAAAATATGAAAAAAATAGACTTTTTGTATTTAATATATACTTAAAAAGTATTTATGAGATCAAAAGAGAAAAGAAAAAATACAACATTCACAATGAGAATGCCATTAGAAATTCATGAATTTCTAGAAAAATATGCAGAAGATAGTTTTACATCCATGTCTAACATTATAATTCAACTCCTTATTAAATTTAAAAAAGATGAAACAGCAGAAAACGATGAATGAATATTATATAATATACGAAACAACTAATTTAATTAATGGGAAGAAATATAGAGGAATGCATAAAACTTCTAATATCGAAGATGGTTATCTTGGAAGTGGATATGTTTTTGGATTGGCTGTGGAAAAACATGGAAAAGAAAATTTCAATAGAGAAATATTAGAGTACTGTTCTTCTTATGAAGATTTAATAGAAAAAGAAAAAATTTATGTTGATGAAGATTGGGTTAATAATAAATCTAATTATAATCTAAAAACTGGCGGTCAAAGTCACGGGTCTCTATCAAGAGATTCAAGAAAAAAATTATCAGAAACTCTTAAAAGAAAATACGCTAACGGAGAAATTATTTCAAAAAATAAAGGAAAATCTCCAAGAGACGAAACAAAAAAGAAAATATCAAATACTTTAAAAGAAAAATATAAAAAAGAACCACATCCATCTATAGGAAAAACTAAAAGTTCTGGTTCTTGGGAAAAAGGGCATGTGACTTGGTGTAAAGGAATAAAATTGGGACCACAAAGTGAAGAACAAAAAAAGAAAAAATCCGAAAAACTTAAAGAATTATACAAAAATAAAGAGCATCATAGAAAAGGACAATCTCCTTGGAATAAAGGACTAAAAGGATCTCAAGAAGCTTGGAATAAAGGAAAAAAGATGGAACAAGTTGAATGCCCACATTGCGGTAAATTATCTGATATATCTAATGGAAAAAGATGGCATTTTGATAATTGTAAAAAGAAAAGGGAGATTTAAATCTCCCTTTAATTCTTAATTAAATGATCCGCGCAAAACGTAGAGGCCCAACTATTCGATTTACTCTCGACCCTGTACCCGAAGCCGCGCATATAGCCGACTGATAAGTCGTGTACTACATTTGATTTGAATTTTGGTGATTTATTGAAGTCAAGATGAACAGTTGGAATCTTTTCATTCTCAGGATGTTCGTATATTCCTTCAAATATATCATGTACGTAATCAGCTACTTCACGAGTATATTCTACTTCGTTCCATAGTCTAGTGAACATATCACGTTCTCTACGAATATTAACTCTTCTAAATACAACGTGAACACCTTTGCCTGGATGTAATAAAGCAACAACAGTAGCGTACTTAGTTACTTTTCCGTGTTGAGCAGAGTCGGTGCCCACAAATATCTTGATATCAGGATATTGTGCGTAGTATTCTTTTAAGTATTCACCAAGGTTCTCTATTTCTCGCCCACCGAAAAGTTTAAAATCCTTCATTTGTTTTAAATAGTTTATTTTTGCTAAATTACTAAATTAGTTTGATATAAAAAAATGATAGCAAATAAATGCTATCATTTTTATATATTAAAAGATAAACGTTAGAATTTTCCAAAAGATAGATTAATCTTGCGTTCGTCTTTCATGATACTTGTTACCTTAACTTCAACTTCTTGTCCCATTGTTAGTTCAATTTTGTTCTTTTGAAGATAAGTATTTTGTATCAGACCATTGGTTTCTTCGTCTAGCTGTATAAGTGCACCAAATGGTTTAATTGCGATAACTTTACCTTTAATTATATCATCCACTTTAATAGTATCCCAAAGTGATTCTCTAAGAATTTGAGTTGAGATAACTTTATTTTTACGTGTAATGATGTCTTTAATGTAGAAGTTAACTGCCATACCTGGTTTTAACTGAGCCCATTTTTCGTCTGTTTGCCATTCTTCTTGAATATTATAACGATGTATCATACAAGTTAAATATTCACAAAATTCAACGAAGACTCCAAATGGAGTTGTGCCAGTGATGTAACCGTAATAAACCTTATTTTTATCTTTAATCCAGTCCTTTTTCAATTGCTTGATACGTTCAGGAATTAAATTCTCTAAGTATTTCTTACGACTTACAACATATATTCCTTTGTCTTGTTCCAAAGTTTCAATCATTACTTCAAATCTTTGTCCGACAATGGATGAAGGATCGTGTAATTTATTCACACCTGCTAAAGTGTTTGGCATAAATGCTGTCACTTTTTGATTTTCTACCTCTAAATCGAGATAATAACCAGCTGGTTGTGATTCCTTTACAGTTGCAAAAAAGTGATCATTTTCGTTAAAATGTTCTTTAACCACATTTGAAATGTTAAGTTTAAGAATATCATTAAGTGATCCTTTGATATAAAAAGGACTATCACTTATTTCTGCGATCATCACTTTAATTGGATCTCCTATGTGGAGATTTTCGAACATATTTTGTTCGATAGTTTTAGTTTCAACAAATACAGTATCTTTAAAATTGATATCAATGATGATTTCTTTTTTATCAATACTGACGATAGTACCTTCGACTACTTCACCTTCTTCAATCTGTTCAAATGAATGAACACTAGAATCTTCTAGTTTCTTTAAGAAATAAAGATAATCTTCGGTTAAGGAGGAATTCTTGTTTTTGTTTTTGTACTTAAAAACTTTGTTTTCGTTTTTAAGTTTTTCAAAGAAATCATCATCCACGATCATTTCTTTTGGAGTGCTAATAGTTTCAATCATATTTTTAGTATTATACAACTTATAGTCGAGTATAAGAATGAAGTTTAAAATTATTAAAAGCCAATTTTAGTCCTAGCCTTTTTAAGAGTTTTCTCCTCTTCTACATATTTCATAAACCAATCATCAAAAGATTCACCACTTTTACCAGCCTCATAAGCGTCTTTGGCTACAGTTTGTAAGATGGGAAATAACATATTAAGCCACATGTTCAACATTTTAGCCAAATTTGACTTCTTTTTCTTAGCCTTTTTCTCAGCATCGGCCATAGCAGCAGCCACTTCAGCCTCTTCTTGCTTGCCGTATTTAAATCCTATTTCTTCTGTTAATCTTTTGATTTTCATGTTCTTATAATTAATTTTGAGATGTACCCCATGTTGGTCTTTGATCAGGGTATATAATTGGATTTTTTCTTTCTTTATTATCTGTTGCTTCGCTAATATCTTCCCAGTCTGGTTTATCTCTTCTTTCCCAATAACCTTTTCCTTGAGGAAGATTGAATAAGCTTGATGGATTTTCTAGTGGATCTCTTCTTAGTTCCCAAATTATATCTAAATAGTTATAAGCGAAAGTTATTGAGAAAGTTTGTTCACTAAAATCTTGTTTTTGATAAGATAGTCTTAGTTCACCGAGAGCTTTTAGGAGTATATTTTTGAATATTATAGTATATATAAGATCCCCATTTTTATCTAATATAGCTATTGAAAAGTAAGGTACATAAGGTTTTCTTGTGTTTAAATAGAATTCTTGCATTATTTCTTGTGCCATAAAATAATTTGTATGCGAATCAACACTTCTGAAAGTTATATCTAATTCATGTTGATAGGTATCGTAAATATTCTTTGCAGATTTCATATCTTTTGTTTTACCACCATATAATCTTTGTGTTACATTTTCATATGTAATAGATGGAAAAACAATTTCTTTAATAGTAGAATTAAGATAATCCAGTGCGTTGTCATATGGCATACGCATGTTATCAAGAAAAATTTGAAATTTCTCGTAGAGATAAGGCGTCATAAAATCCACTGGAAATTGGAATATGAATTGATTATTTTGACTTGATATTCTCATTGGTTATAGCTTTTTCTTTTATATATTAATTCCACCTCTTTTCAGTATATATATAATTTTAAAATAATGGAAATCTAAAATTAATATATAAGAAAAAAAACTGGTCAATTTATGGCTAATTTAGACGAAATTTATAGAAGAATGGAGCAAGAAAGTGGGGCTAAGAGTTGTATTTGAAATCTGACTCGTTTGACATATGTTTGTTTCTATTTATTCCTCTTTTTGTTATGCACAAATTATCTAATTTTCCTATATTTTCAGGACTTATTTGATTTTTAAATCCGTTATAAATTGATATTTTATGATCTATAGATGGACATTTATTATCTTGCCATTTTAATTTTGAAAAATTTCTAATATATTCATTATCATAATAATCAAGACCGTTCCAATTTTCAAATAATTTATTCTTATTTTTTCTCGTCTCACAATTGACTTTTTTTCTATATATTTGCCAATCTGATAATTTTTCATCTGAAATTTGAAGACCCATATTAATTTTAGTCTGTTTGGTTTTCTCTTTCATTCTGTCTATTATATCTCTGTTAGCAAAGGGATTATCTACACCAAATTTTTCAATATTAGTTTTCTTTCTTTTTCCTATAATAGTAGGATCATAAGCATTGATTCTACTTTTGTCTCTTATTATATTTTTAACTTTATCTGTAAATGATACATTATCAACGCCAAATCTCTCATTATTAGTAATTTTAGTTTTTTCAAATCTACATTTACTACAAGCATAAAACCCTTTATTTGCTATCAATTTTTTATAAATTCTAAATTCTATATCCTTTTCTTCTTTACATATATCACAACATATTTTAACAATAGCGTGAGATCCTTTAGTTAAATGATTAACATCTACAATTATTCTATTATTAATATTAACATTATCGTAACCAAGATTTTTAAAATTGTGATAATTTGATCTAGTTATACATACCATTACATTTTCATCTATTATCATCTTTATGTTCTTTTTTTAAATATTCCATTATTATCAACTCTACAAATATATTCATTTTTAAGCCTTTACTATTACAGTAATCTTTAAGGTCTTTGTGTAATTCATCTTTAATTTTCAATGTTTTCATACTCGCTTTTTCCATATATATAAAAGAAAAAATACCACTTTTTTCTACTTTTCAAACAAGACATGATTATTATGATATATAAGAAAAAAATAATATTTAATGACTAAATCTAATTCTGAGAAATATGTAAAGTTGACTCATAAAGAGCACGTTTTACAAAGACCTAATATGTATATAGGAAATATAACAAACGAAACTAAAAATTTATTTGTTGTCGAAGATCCACAAAAATTGGATAACATAAAAATAGTAAACAAACCGGTCAATATAAATCCAGGATTCATTAAATTGTTTGATGAAATTCTAACTAACGCGTCTGATAATAGTATTAGATCTGGGGATGTAAAATATATTAAAGTAAACGTTACTAAAGAATATATTTCAGTTGAAAATGATGGTAGCGGTATTCCAGTAGAGATGCACTCCAAAGAGAAAATATTCATACCTGAACTCATATTTGGACACTTACTCGCAGGCTCAAATTTTTCAGATGATGTAGAACGTTATTGGGGAGGTTTGCATGGACTAGGTGCAAAACTTACTAACATATTCTCAAAGAAATTCATTCTCGAGACTTGTGACGGTAAGAAAAAATACGAACAAGTATTCGAGAATAATATGAATAAAATAGGCAAACCAAAGATAAGAGCTTCAAAGAAACAATATACTAAAATAACTTTTTATCCTGATTTTGCACGTTTTGAGTTAAATGGTATAGATGAAGAGATCGAGTCAATAATCGTAAAGCGTTGCGTTGACGTTTCTGTATATTGTAATAAAGTTAAAGTGTATTATAATAATGTACAAATACCTACAAAGAATTTTAAGTCATATATGGAAATGTTTGTTGGTGAGCAAGAAATATTCTACGAAAAATTAGATGATAAATGGGAAATTGGTGTAAGTAGATCTCTTGACAATTCATTCAATCAAATATCTATGGTAAATGGTATATCCACTTATATTGGTGGCACGCACGTTAATTCAGTCACCAATCAAATCACAAAGAAAGTACAAGAAAATCTATTAAAAAGAAATAAAAAGTTAAATGTGAAACAAAATGATATTAAAAATCATTTATTCATTTTTGTAAACTCTAAAGTAGTCAATCCTGTATTTGATACACAATCAAAAGAAAATCTTATAAGTAAAGTAACATCACCCGAGGTATCTGATAATCTTATTAAAAAGATTGCAACATCAGAAATGATAGAAGAACTACTTCGTTTTCTTATGATTAAAGAAGATTTTGATGCTAAAAAAGATATAGCCAAATCTAAAGTTAAAATAGGAAAACTTGACGACGCGTCAAAAGCAGGATCTGGCGAAAGTGAAAAATGTATGATTTTTTTGGCTGAGGGCGATAGTGCGAGTTCATCAGTAATTGCTGGTTTATCCTCTGTTTCAGACCCAGATT
>Ga0209777_10002502_pt1 | contig 24035 bp, 20 predicted proteins | sample FrelakmetHBP12HB_FD_187147 | JGI IMG/M metagenome (GOLD analysis project Ga0209777, IMG submission 187147) | Freshwater lake sediment microbial communities from the University of Notre Dame, USA, for methane emissions studies -HBP12 HB (SPAdes)... | ecosystem: Environmental > Aquatic >... | reverse complement strand
AGCCCTTACCGCCTGTATGCGTAAGTTGCTCACTATCCTTAACGCTATGCTTAAACATCGCACTCCCTGGCGCTATGAAGCTGCCTTTATCATTGGCCCTTGCTCTTGACATTTAAGACAGTTGCTACATGCTCCGGGTGTTATCCGCAACAAAAATGGGTGGCTGTCCTCTAAAACAATGCTTGCCCGAACCTTATGATCAAACCAGAAGATAATTTGAAAGGAGACACAGCAATGTTAAATCAAGAATATTCACAGAGCCCCAGCCTACCGGAAACTCGGAACAACCTAGGTGTCGCCTACCACGTCCAGGGGAAGGTTAGCTTAGCCATTAATGAGTATGGGGAGGCACTAAAGACAAGCCCTGATTATGCCGACGCCCACAACAACCTGGGTACTGCCTACTTTGGTCTGGGGCTTGTTGACTTGGCCATCAAGGAGTTGCAAGAGGCAACCAGGCTAGACCCGGGCCTCGCCCAGATTCACCACAACCTGGGCGTTGCCTACAAGGCTCAAGGGAAGCTCGAATTGGCCAAAAAGGAATGCGAGATTGCTCTGAGCATTGACCACAATGATGCTGATACATGTTTCACTCAGGGAGAGGTATACGAGATTATGGGGATAACCAAGGATGCCATTGAGTGCTACCAGAGATTCATTGAGTTGGCTCCACTGGAGGACGCCGACTGGATCGGGGAGGTCGAGGAAAGGATTTGTCAGCTTAGAAAAAAGACTGTAGTGAAAACCTATGATTCCAGACAAACCCTATCGGTTGCTGCTTGATCTCTGCCGCCGTCGCCGCGCTTCCGATTTGCCCTCGTATCGAAAACGCGGTGGAAAAGTTAAGATAAGTGAAGTGCGAAGTATTGACAAGTGGTGTATAATCCAATCTGGCACGAATTTCCCACACTATCATAGCTGGGTACGTGTCTGCACTGTTTACTCTGCCCCCGCTGAGGCGTAGACCCCTGTAGCAGGCATGCGCCCTGCCTCCGAACATTGCATTTGGCAAGGTTTAACCTGTGCCCCCGAAAGAGTGATGGATTTAGACAAAGGGGTGAATAATGAATAGCAAGCAGTTGCTCAGGTCACAACAATCGAGAAAGCTGCTGTTCCTCTCGTCTTGCATTATCGTCGCAGCTCTGTGCCTGACTTTTTTCCCGGGGCCCATGAGGGCAGGAGCCTCCGGTAGTACTGTTCAGCTCACAAACAACAGCTACGACGACGAGAATCCAGTGATCGATGCCGGTCAGGTGGCCTGGCACGGGTTTGATGGCACTGACCCTGAGATCTACCTCTACGATGGCAGCAGCACCATCCAGCTCACAAACAACAGCAACTACGACGAGAGCGAAGTGATCGATGCCGGTCAGGTGGTCTGGGCGGAGAATGATGGCAATGACAATGAGATCTACCTCTACGACGGCACCAGCACCATCCAGCTCACAAACAACAGCTACAACGACGAGGGGGCGAATATCAATGCTGGCAAGGTGACCTGGGAGGGCTATTATGGCAATGGCTCGGAGATCTTTCTCTACGATGGCACCAGCACCACCCAACTCACAAACAACACCTACGAGGACCTGTCTCCGCAGATCGATGCCGGCAAGGTGACCTGGTATGGGTATGATGGCAATGACGATGAGATCTACCTCTACGATGGCACCAGCACCACCCAACTCACAAACAACACCTACTGGGACAGGTATCCACAGATCGATGCCGGTCAGGTGACCTGGGAGGGGTTTGATGGCAATGACATCGAGATCTTTCTCTACGATGGCACCAGCACCACCCAGCTCACAAACAACACCTACGAGGACAGGTTCCCACAGATTGATGCCGGTCAGGTGACCTGGGCGGGGTTTGATGGCAATGACTATGAGATCTACCTCTACGATGGTACCAGCACCACCCAGCTCACAAACAACAGCTACTGGGACCAGGACCCAGTGATCGATGCCGGCAAGGTGGCCTGGGATGGGTCTGATGGCAATGACGAGGAGATCTTTCTCTACGACGGGACCAGCACCACCCAGCTCACAAACAACAGCTACGATGACTTTTTTCCGCAGGTCGACGCCGGCGAGGTGACCTGGGAGGGCTATGATGGCAATGACTATGAGATCTTTCTCTACTTGCCCAGTCCTCCGCCTACGCCAACACCAACTCCAGACACTACCCCACCTGCCGCCGTAACTAACCTCACCATCAGCGGAGGCACTAGTAATTCAGTAACACTGGTCTGGACAGCCCCGGGGGACGATGGGAATGCGGGCACTGCCACAACGTATGATATCAGGTACCATACCTCGGGCATAACGGAGGGTAACTGGAACGCGGCCACCCAGTGCAACGGAGAGCCTTCCCCCCAGTCTGCTGGTAATGGTGAGACGTTTACGGTTAACGGGCTTAACGCGGGGACTCACTACTGGTTTGCCTTGAAGACCGCAGACGAGGTGCCTAACTGGTCCGGTCTGTCCGATGTCCCCAGCGGGCAGTGGATGTCTGTTAATCAGGTTCAGTTCAGCGACTCCCTTAACGGGGTGGACGTGACGTTCGATAGTGTAACCCAAGCCGGCTTGACCAAGGTCGATCCCTCTACGAATAATCCCTGCGGCAAAGTACAGGACTTCCGCTTCTTGGGCAAGTTCTACCATATTACAACCACAGCCATTTACAGCGGCAACGTGACTGTGACCATCGGTTATAACCCGGGTGATTTACAGGGGAAGGAAAAGGAGGATGAGATAGACATCTTCCGCTGCGAGAACGGCTGGGTCGATGTGACCACCTCTCGTGATACGGGGAAAAACACCGTAACCGCCGTGATACCGAAACTATGTTTCTTTGGTCTCGCTCCAGCGGCGCCAATGTGCTTCATCGCCACCGCAGCCTACGGTTCCTACCTCGATAGCCATGTACAGACGCTTCGCGATTTCCGTGATACCTACTTGGTGACCAACCCTGTAGGCTCGAGCCTGGTGTCAACGTACTACAAGCTCAGCCCTCCGGTGGCTAAGTTTATAGATGAGCATCCTGCCTTAAAGCCAATAGTTAGAATTGGTCTATTTCCTGCCGTAGGCATAAGCGAAGTGGCTGTCAGCACGACACTGGCTCAGAAGATAGCCATACTCGCCGGCACGGCGTTGGTTTGTGTGGCTCTGGTCGTGTGTCTCAGGAGGAAAGCCGTTAAAGGCGGATTCTAGCTAAGTTCAAATCTCAGAACAGGGGCAGGTAGCGACTTGGTTGCCTGCCCCTCAGTCATACCTATGGCAAGACAGGGGACTAGTTGAGATACGATGCCCACAACACAACCCACCATTAGCCGTTCAGGCTGCCAAATATTGAGCTGAAGCTAGCCTGAAGCACTACAGGGCGGTGGGAAGCGCCACTAAGTAGAGACTACTCTTTCAGTGCAGGTTTCTTAGCCAAACAATCTACGATTTGCACCAGCCAGCGCTCCACATTTGATACACCATGCTTCCTTGTCCGTGGGAAAGTAATATACCACTGGCTTTTGGCTTCAATTTGGCGGTGGGCAGCTTCAGAGGTCTACCATTGGACGAACATAGGGATGTTTGATTTGTTTGTACTATAACCATGCTACCGGCAAGGAGTCAATGAGAATTCTACCACAAGAGCAGCTACGACCTACCACGACTTAGGGTTCTACTCCGTTGTGGTTGGTAATGGGGGTTAAGTCAATTCTAATTTTGTCTGATTAAACTGTCTGGCTTCCTTGACACCAACGTTGGGATGTGTAACTTTAGCTTCAGATTTGACCAACCCTCGGCTGATTCTGGGGGGATAAAGCTATCCGGTATATATTTCCCAACAAAAGCGACTATAGCGGACATCTTGCATGAGCTTGCTACTACATCTAGCGAACACTGGTCAGCGACTTCAATCAGAGAAGAGCGAACATTAGGAGAAACAAGCATTTCCATCTTCTTAATGAGCGTGTTAATCCTCGGTGGACGCACTATTCTATCTAAAGTATGCATAAGATAGAGAAGCAGTATATCTGGGACAAATCTATCAATAAATATCGTATCAAGTAAGGCCGCGTTGTCCAAGGAAGATCTCCCTAGTCTTCTATTTGATGAATATAGCCTCATAGCTAGTGAGATTTCTCTATCTAGTGTATATCTTATCAGACGTTCAAAGATAGACATGCCTCTCACTCCCATCTTATATAGTTTTGTCTGAAGCTAATCGAAGCTATTTTAGTTGCTCTTTTTGAGCACAGCACAACTATTCAAGCAACGGTACGCGATTTAATCCCCCGCCCACCACGCGAACGGTTGCCCGCGTCCGGGGTTTCCCCGCCTACGATTATCCACAAAAACCTCCATTTGTCAATCCCTGGTATATACCCTTTTTGAAAGATTGCATATACCAGCTTCAAGCGACGCTCGCCGTGACGACCAGGGACGATTGGACCGACCTGCACCCAATTATAAGCGGGAGACCGAGTCAATCACGCCAACGGTGCCCTGCACCACCAGCACGACTCGTATTTGCTCAGGCCTTTTAATCTGATTTGTTGTGACCTTAGACCGTGAAGTATTCGATTATTGACGACCTCTATCGCCTATGATAACCTATAAATCACAAGCGACGCCCTACCGCTCGCTCCATTGACAATTCTGGATTGCATTACTCCGTAAAACATTGGCCCAAAACCCATATTTATACAATAGTGAAAGCCTTATGAGAACATTAGTTACCGGGGGAACTGGATTTATAGGAAGTCACATCGTAGAGCGATTGTTGAGCCAGGGTCACGAAGTGATTGCCCTAGCCAGGACATCCTCGGACATCAGTCATCTCAAGACCACAGCAGCAAATATTGTTGTGGGTGACGTCGAGGACTACAACAGCCTGCGCCCTGCTATGGAAGGCGTGGACATAGTATTTCACGCGGCGGCCAGGGTTACTCCGGGGTGGGGATCGTGGGAATTATTTCATTCGTCGATTGTGAAGGGCACCGAGAATATGCTAAGGGCAAGTGCTGAGGCTGGAATATCGCGTTTTCTCCACGTCAGTACCGGGACCGTATACGGAAAATACTGTGAGGGAGACACCCCTGCCTGCGAATCCACCGAATGCTGTGTGGACTTCTCACCAGACACCTATTATGACTATGCCAAGCTTAAGGCGGAGAAGATAGCATTCGAGTATCACAATCAGGGTAAAATCCCGGTCTCAATCATCAGGATAGGGGCGATATACGGGCCGAGGGACAGGCTGCTTGCGGATCGAATCTTTCGTCAGATATCGCTGCCTATTATTGTGTGGCCTGGGGAATTGAATCCCAGATATAGCGTTGTCTATGTGTCAGATGCCGTTGAGCTTGCCACATTAGCCGCGACTAGTGACCGAGCTATCGGGCAGGCATACAATGTGGCTGGAAAAGATGTGATAAGACTGAGGGACTTTGCATCAGCAATGGTCGAGGCTATGGGTTCGAGGAAACCCCAAGTTACTATCCCTTATGCGGTAGGTTATGCTTGGTGTTCGTTCGTGGAGGGCCTGGCAAGACTGCAACGCTTGAAGGATATGCCGTTCCTGACGCGCTCCAGCATGAAGTTTCTCAATAAGGGGCTTTACCTCGACGGCACAAAGGCACGTGATGAGTTGGGGTGGGAGCCGAAAGTCTCGATAGATGAGGGAACTAGGCTCTATGTTGAGTGGCGAAGAGCACACTTTAGCCAACATTGAGGTCACTGCTTCAGATCTTTCTTGAACCTAAGGCAGCTTCAAAGGTCACCACTGGACAAACATGGGCATTACTACATGTATGTAGCTCTCATCTCCCACCGGGCGGATGACCCCCGGGCTGGAGGAGGTTGTGGTCTCCAGAGCTACCTCTTCTTTCGCGATAACCCCCAAAACGTCCATCAGATATTTACTATTGAAGGCAATTTTGGCTTCCTCTCCCTCGACAGTGGCATCGACCTCACCCATGTTATCCCCGATCTCCTCGGCACGGGCTGAGATAGCTATCTTCCCCTTACCATCCTTGGGCATTATCTGGAGTCGAACAATGCCGCTGCCGTCTCTGGCGAAGATAGAAGCGCTCTTGGTGGCTCTCAGGAACTCGGAAAGCTTGATCACCGCCCTGGTACTGTAGCTCTTGGGAATTAGCTGGGAATAATTGGGGAAAGTGCCCTGGATCAACTGGGAGACCATCTCTACATTTCTCAGTCGGAACAGCACCTGACTTTTTTGTGAATTGACAGTGAGCTCCAGAGGCTCTTCCTGCTCGCTGATGAGGCGGTTCAGCTCGGTGAGGGACCGAGATGGGATGATGATAGCCATCTTTGTGTCCACAACCTTGGCGAGAGCTACCTTGCGTACTGCCAGCCGAAAGCCATCAGCAGCAGCCAGAGTTAGCTGCTCCCCTTCGAACTCGGCGTGGACGCCGGTAAGAACGGGACGCGATTCTTCAGACGCTGCGGCAAACCCCACCTGGTTGATTGCCAGCCTCAGATCGCCAGGCTTTACCTTAACATTCATCCCATCGGTGATCTTGGGGATAGCCGGGAAATCCGCAGGGTCCAGCCCGCTGATATGCGCCTCGTGTCGAGCACACCTTAGCTCCACGCTTCGGCTGCGAGGGGAAAGAGCCATAGCTATTTGTTGCCCGCTGGGGAGGGAATTGACGAAATCAGTGACCAGCCTTGCCGGAATGGTAACTGTGCCCTCCTTCTCAATAGTGGCAGGTATCCAGCAACTGATGGCAATCTCGAGATTAGTTGCAGCCAGCCTGAGTCGAGAGCCCTCTGTTGCTATCAGAACATTATTGGTTATAGGCAGGACAGCTCTGGTTGCCACCGCCCTGCCCACCACCGCCAACCCTTTGCTTAAGTCTTCTTGAGAACATGAAACTTTCATCGTTCACCACCCATCAGAGTGAATAGTGGCAGTAGTATACCCCGCAATTATCTGCTGAGTCAAGTAGCAAGAAGGTGAATAAGTAAAGCTATCTTGGCTATAAGTCGTCAGCCTGAGTTGACTTGAGCCAGCTTTTATATAGCTCCATAATTACGAAATCGTGTCCCTTGTCGTTGACATGCCCGCAGACTACGAAGCCGCACTTCTGAAAACACCGCTGGGCTCTGACATTCCATTTCAGGGTATCTAAGTAGACCCTCTCCAGATTCATGTCCTCGAAGACATGGGCGATTAATGTCATTACCGCATCAGTCCCGTAATCATTGTCCCAGTATTCCCGGTCGCCGATTATGACACCTATCTTGGCCTGCTTCCTGTTTTTATCCACATCGTAGTACATGCAGTTTCCGATGTGCTTGCCATTTAGAGTATCTACAGCAAACCAGCGCCGGTCTTCCTTGAGGGATCGCAACTGCTCAGTGTAATAAAGTGTGAACTCTTGAAAGGACAGCTTTAAGGGCAATGCCGCATCATAGCGGGCCAGCTCAGGATCAGATCTCCATGCATAGTCGTTGGCAGCATCGCTAAGCCGTTTCTCCCGCAATACTACCCTCTGCCCTGTTAGAACCAGTTCATCCCCAATCATACAGTTAAAATTCTATCCTTTGCATATCCTTGAGTCAATATTCGACTATTCCTGGTGATTTGTTGGCTCAAAAGCTTTTGAGGTGTCCCCCAGCAAAGGGAGTCCTTCTGAAGAGGGACCCCTTTGCACTCCCCAGTTGTTAGACGACCTCATAAATTTTACTTGTACAGACAAAATGCGTGGTCTATAATAGATAGAATACAAAGAATTAAGGACTGAAAGCTTATGGCTAACAAACGCGACTACTATGATGTTCTCGGTATCGACAGAAAGGCCTCCGATGAGGAAATCAAGAAGGCTTTCCGGAAATTGGCCTTTCAGTACCATCCCGACCACAATAAGGATCATGGCGCCGAGGAGAAATTCAAAGAGGTCAAGGAAGCCTACGATATGCTCAGCGATTCTCAGAAACGCGCCGCTTACGACAGCTTTGGCCACGCTGGGGTTCAGGGGTTTGGCGGCCGCGGTTTCGAGGGCTTCGACTTCGGTGGTTTTGGCGACGTCTTCGATGCCTTTTTCGGTGGCGCAGCCCGGCGTACAGGCCCGCAACAGGGCGCCGACCTGAGCTACACCCTCACTATCTCCTTCGAGGAGGCAGTCTTCGGCTGTGAAAAAGAGCTAGAGATAGTGCGCACGGAGGCATGCTCGGTTTGTAAGGGGAGCAGAAGCGAACCCGGCAGCCAGCCAGCTAAATGCCCTACCTGCAACGGCACCGGAGAGACGCGCCGGACTCAGCGCAGCATATTCGGTCAGTTCATCAATGTAACTATCTGTAGCCGCTGTCATGGCGAAGGGAGAATCATTATCAAGCCTTGCCCTCGTTGCAGCGGCCAGGGCAAGGAGCGCTTTGTGCGCAAGATCGCCATCAAGATACCGCCTGGGGTTGATGAAGGCACCCAGATTCGATTAAGTGGCGAAGGAGATGCTGGCAAACAAGATGGCCCACAGGGAAATCTCTATGTGTCACTATCAGTGCAAAAACACAAGTTCTTTCAGCGGGAAGGCGACAACATCTTATATGAACTGCCGATAAATTTCGCTCAAGCGGCTCTCGGCGACGAGATGCAAATTCCTACTGTGGACGGCGATGTCACTCTGAAAATACCCGTAGGCAGTCAAACAGGCAGGGTATTTCGTCTCAAGGAAAAGGGTGTCCCCCATCTGCGCCACCCCGGTCGTGGCGACCAGTTGGTGAGGCTTTTTGTGGTCACCCCCTCAGCCCTGGATGAAACGCAAAAGAAGCTTTTCAAAGAGCTGGCGAAAACCTTGGGCAAAGCGGCGTTGCCTAAAGACGATAAAAGTTTCTTTGAGAAAATTAAGGATACCTTCGGGAGCTGATCGTGAGACGGTGGAATGCATCACTACCTACAGCACTTTTTGATCCTCAAAGTACCCTGGCCTGAAAAAGGCCAGGGTTTTTAATCGAACATGCACCGCTTTTTCCTACCTGCAGATTGGATTGCCGAGGGCACGGTAGTTATCACCGGTAAGCTGGTTCACCAGCTGAGCCATGTACTCCGATTGGGAGCCGGTGATCATATTACTGTTCTCGATAATAGTGGCTGGGAGTACGAGGTCGAGCTCCAAAAAGTGGACAGCAGCAAAGTCGAAGCAAGGGTAATCGGTAAATTCCTGGCTGTTGCTGAGCCTGGCACGAAAATAACCCTGTATCAGGCGTTGCTCAAGGGGAGCAATTTCGAGTTTGTTCTCCAGAAATGTACAGAAATCGGCGTCGTGGGCTTTGTACCGGTAATCTGCGAGCGCTGTGTGCCAGGCGAACCGGATGGTAAACGGCTTGCCCGCTGGAGAAGCATCATCATGGAAGCTGCGGAACAATCCAGGCGAGGAAAGTTGCCTGTTCTGCATAATCCCGTCGGTTTCACTGAGGCTTGCAGGTCTGCAAGCGGAATTTCACTGCTCCCCTGGGAGGGGGAAAAGATGAGAGGCATCGGCGATTTCCTCAGGAGTCGTACGAAAACTGAAAAGGCTGCCGTATTCAGTATCTTCGTCGGCCCCGAGGGTGGATTCTCCCCTCATGAGATAGAGTTTGCTCAAAGTTGCGGGATAGTGCCTATAAGTCTAGGCCCCCGCATACTGCGTGCAGAGACCGCAGGTTTAGTAACAGCCGCTGTCACACTATATGAGTTCGGCGACATGAACAGCGGTTAAGTGCCGTGCCATTTCAGTGCAGTGGCCCCGATTAGCGAAAGCAACACGTTAAGCGACAAGGCTACTTTAAACGCTCCGTTCTCATCTCACTTGCAGGCAAAGCATATTCTTATGTCTAGGAGCCTTTCCTTTTCAGGTGCTCCTCGACCTTAGCGATCAGGTCCTTAGGTTTCAGGGGTTTTCGAAGATACTCAGAAACTTGGAATGGAAACGGCTGCCCTAGTGAGTCCGAGAAGCTGGTCAGTGCCAGGACCGGGATTTTTACAAGGGATGGGTCTTTACCGAATTGCTCAGCGAAGTTAAATCCATCCATTACTGGCATCATTATGTCCAGGAGAATTAAATCAGGTTTTTCCTTTTTGGCCTTTTCCAGTCCCTCTTTTCCATTATAGGCCGCGATTACCTCGTAAGCCTTGCTTTCCAAAGTCCCTTTCATTACGGCCACAAGATCAACATCATCGTCGATAACCAGAATCTTGGGTTTCTGTTTCATGTCCGACTACCTCCTTCGCTATTTATTTTACCACAAACCGACATGGGTTTACTCCCGCTTCTCTTCATGCACAGCCGTTAGCCTCTTCGGAAGAGTAAATGTAAACCTGCTTCCCTTTTCAGTTTCAGGGTCGGGGCTTTCAGCCCAAATTCTGCCCCCATGAGCTTCGACTATCCTTTTGGATATAGATAGCCCCAATCCGGTTCCCTTGCTCCCCACATTGCTGCCGCGGAAGAAGTCGTTGAACAACCGTGGTAAGTCCTCGGGTAAGACGCCAATCCCACTGTCTATAACTTCAACACGTACGTCATTGTTGTTGTCAGTAACCCTGACCAATACCATGCCCTCGTTTGTGTAATTGATAGCATTACTTACTAGATTGGTTACCACTTGCTGCAGCCTGCGGTTCGCCCCATTGATTTTAGGCGAACTCTCAGGCATTTCCACTTTTAGAGTTAATCCTTTCTGCTGTGCTACGTTATCGAGGCCATCGAGAGAACGTTTGACCACTTCATTCAAGGAGATCTCCCGCATTTCTCGCGTTATCTGACCGGTTTCGATACGAGGGATATCCAGCAGGTCAGTAATCAATGTCAAGAGGCCATCGATTCTCCGGACACCCCTTTCCAGCAAATCTTTTTGTCCGTCTGTAATCTGCCCGGTAAATCCATCTAATATATAGGATATGAAACTTTGGGTAGCTACAAGAGGAGATTGGAGGTCATGAGCGACAACGCCGAGAAACCGGACGAAGTGACGCCTTTCCTCTTCCAGTTTAGCTACTTCACTGGATATTTGCTCCAGCTCCCTCGTTCTTTTCTCAAGAAGCTGCTCTCCTAATTCCACTATCTGCCGTTGCCTCTTCCTTAATTCCCCTGAGATAGCAGTGGTCATGTAGGCACTGGAGAAGAGCAGGGCTGCCAAGGCAACGAGAACGGCCACAATACGGCTCGCGTCTTTCCATTCCTCTGGAGGCGCAAATGCCCCAAGATTCACGTGAGGTATTATCCCGCTATATTCCAACCCCACCAGCAGTCCAACCATTAAAATCGCCACGGTGGCTAGGAGGTACACCGACCTATAAGGAAGCACTATACCAACCGCAATGATATGCAATACAAAGAAAAAGATAAAGGGATTTTCTATTCCACCGGTGAAGTGCAGAAGGGCGGTGAGCGTCACCATGTCAAGAAAGATATGGATGTTGCCGTAAGCCCTGGCTCTTGGAACTACGAATCCGGTACCCAATGCTTTCAGGCTTCGTGTTAGGATAAGCATAAACAGATTATACAAGGCCATGAAGGCGCAGATGATATACACTGGAAGCGTAGGGAAGCCAATGTGAAATGCCTTTGACGCCACCAAGGTGGCTATGATGATCGCGATAATGGCGAGCCATCTGAGGGCAACGAACACCCTGACCCGCATTAGTAATGCTGTTTCCTCAGGGGTGTAGCCGATCTCTTTTTCTTCTTTAGGAAGCTTGCTATCCATCTTCTTTAGCGCTGCCTAATCTCTAGCTTCAATCTCTCTGACGCTGTCAAAGACGATGTATTAAGCTCAACAACGCTGTTCCCAGCAAAAATTGCAGGCGACGGACTGGTGAAATCTTTATGTTGGTAGATGTTGTGGCACACTATGAGCCATCTGCCTGACCCAAACCAGATGGCGGTCTTACCAAATATAATTCAGTTCGTGACCCGAAGTCAAGGCCTTTGCACAGACCGTATCAAATTGCCATGCTTATCTCTTATATCCACTGTCAGGGGCATCTCGCCTGGCAGAGCATGGGTGGCACATGCAAGGCAGGGATCATAAGCTCTGAACGCCATCTCTACCATATTAAGCAGCCCTTCTTTAACCTCAGGGCCTTTTACAAAGGCCTGAGCCGCCTTCTTCACAGAAAGACATATAGGGGCTGCATTATGCTGGGTTGCCACAATCAGGTTGACCTTTGTAATTATACCACGATCATCGGTCTCATAATGGTGTATTAACGTCCCCCGGGCCGCTTCGACGCAACCTATCCCCCTCCTCTTCAATTTGAGGTCCATATTGCGTATATCTCTACTGGTCAGCAGGGGATCATCAGCAATCCTCTGCATGTGCTCCGCAGCCTGAAGCGCTTCGATTAATCTGGCCCAGTGGAAAGCCATCGTATGGTGACTTGGCTTACCACCTAGTGTATCAAACATGGACTCATATTCCTTTTGTGCCAGCGGTGTCAACATACCATCAGCTACGTTTAACCTGGCAAGGGGCCCGACCCGGTACAATGAGGTCCCCTCACCCTCGTTCAAACCATTCCACCCTATTTTCTTCAGATGCGTTAACTTTATGTATGTCCAGGGTTCGACCCACTCTCCTATGTGGCTAATGTAATCGCGGTAGTCAAATAGCGCGTATTCGTTCCCGCTGGGATTGACTACCCTTAACTTACCTTCATAAAAGTTAACTCTCTTACTCTCGTCTACTAACCCCATGTAGTAGGTGTTGAGTTTATAAGCGTCACTGAGGACGAGTTTCAGGTACTCCTTGTTATCCAGGACAACCTGCTTGAATATCTCCAAAGCAAACCGCGCAAACTCAACACTGAAGTCGGCTGTCTCCTTGATCCATTTCCTCTCCTCCTCAGTAATGCCTCTGGGCACTCCTCCAGGTAAGCCTCCTTCAGGATGGCATGGCTTGCTGGCGATGAGCTTTATTATCTCCCTGCACCTTTTCCTTACATCTATTACCTTACCGCCTATATCCATTCCTACCTTCTTGACTACCCCAACGATGTTCCTCAATGCGGGGTCAGAATCCGGACCAAGCACGAAATCCGGGGCAGCCAGGAAGAAGAAGTGGACATAGTGGTCTTCCACATAAAACGCATTGTAATGGAGTTGCCTTATCAACTTTGCAGTAGGGGTCGGCTCAACGCTGTACAGATCATCAAGGGCTTTCGTAGACGCCATATTATGTGGCGAAGGGCATACTCCACATATATTGGGCACTATCCTCGGCATCTCCTCCGCAGGCCTGCCGATACAGAACCTCTCAAAACCCCTCAACTCAACTACTTGGAAGTAGGCGTCCTCTACATTCCCTTTATCATCCAAAAAGACCTCGATTTTCCCATGCCCTTCGAGTCTGGTAACCGGGTTTATCGTTATCTTCTTAGCCATTTTCTCAACTCCTCAAGTTCGTTAGAACCTTTTCTTTCTCAAAAGTGAAACAGGCAATGAAAAACGATAGAAGTAGCCTGCAGGATCGTCTATTTTGTCGATAACCTTCTTCATCTCCTCATCATCCTCTGCATCGATGATAGATGCCAGAGCAGAGACGAACTTTGCCCCTGAGTCTACCACCCCCTCAACTGGGCCGAAACATCCCCGGCAGGGGATATTGATACTGATGCAGGATTCTCCGCACCCAGTGCGAGTTGCAGGTCCCAGACAGATTATTCCCTGTGTAAGGAAGCAAGAGTCGGGGTCAGCCTCGACCTCATGAATCCTCTTGATATCCTTCAGGGCTATCCTAGACGGTTTCGTTTTATTTCGGGGACAGGTATCACACAAAGCCCTGTGGGGTGACAATGTCGAACCTTTGGGGGGCAATTTATTATCAAGGACTGCGCTTATGGCATTCATCACCAGATAAGGAGGAGGTGGGCAGCCAGGCAAATAATAGTCAACATTTATAACCTGATTGAGAGCGAAAACCTGCTCATAGAATTTTGGCAATGTCAGCTCTTTCCCATCGACCTGGCTTTTTGGTTGAGGATAATTCCCCTTGGGGTTAACCACTGTTGGCGCATCGCGATAAACCCAATTGAAGATATCATCTTTGGTCCGGAAGTTGGCCATGCCGGGTGTCCCACCGAAACAGGCACAGGCGCCGAAGGCCAGAACCAGTTGAGACTTCTTCCTGAGCAATTTTGCTACTTCCTCTTGCTCAGAGTTCCTCACATTCCCATTGATAATGCTCAACGCAATCTCGCCATCTCGCATCGGTTCAATATGGTGGTATTTGAAATCCAGCGCAATCGGCCAAAATACTAATTCAACAGCGTTTGCCACACGCAGAAGCACTTCGTTCATGTCGACAACTGTCTCATCACAACCACCACATCCGCCGAGCCAGGTAATAGCGACCTTCGGTTTATCTGCCATCTTAGTTTCCTTTCTCCTCTAGACCACTGCTGCAGTCTTTGCACGCTCCCCGATCTTTTTCACAGGGCCAAGTTTTGCGATTCTGTCGCTCATCTCTTTTACAAGCTGCGGGATTCTGCTACCTTCAGGATCTATCGACAGCTCGATCCTGAGCCTTTCCTTCTCAATCCCATAGGACTCGAGTATTTTATGGAGTAGGTAAACCCTCTTCTTCGCCTCATAGTTACCATCCTGGTAATGGCAATCGCCTCCACGGCAACCCAGTATCAGCACGCCATCAGCTCCCTGCCGGAAGGCATTAAGTATGTGAGAGCTATCGACTTTACCGCTGCAGATGATAGGCACCCAGTTCTTTATCTGCTTCGCCAACGCATCTTCATCATTCAAATAGCCCCAGCCGAACTTGCAGGAAAAGCACACCAATTTAGGTTCATAGCTGCCCATTTCTTCTCCTCTTCTAGTATTTGTTACAGAGATGCTACAACCTTGGCAATTCTCTGCTCAGTATCATCTTCGACCAATCTTCTGGCATCCGAAGGACAGGCTACTACACACATACCGCAAGACTTGCATTTAAACATATCTGTGGCAGATAGAATTCTCCCTTCAGTATCAATTAGGTGGGCTGCATTATAGTTGCAAGCATACACACATATGCCGCAACCGCTGCATCTTTCCCTGTCTACCTCAACCGGATACAACGACTTCTCGAAACCGATCGATATACAGGCCTTACAGGACACACAAGGGCCACAGGTAATACATCTCTTGGCTTCCGCCCTTGCCTCTTCCAGCGTAAGACCTCTCTCAAACAACTGGAAATGCATTCTCTTCTCAGGAGGTATCCAGACCACTTCGGTTTCAGGTTTGTAGGACTTCCTCAATGGAAGGCCGTATCCTTCGTAATCCCTCTTCCTCCCTTCCCTCATATCCAGACCTCTCAGGTATCTCTCAATCGAGTCGGCAGCTACCATCCCTTCTTTCATGGCCTCCACCATGAATCCTATCCTCCTGACATCTCCCCCTATGAACACCTGTTCCTTCCGCAGACTCTGCAATGTAAAGGGATCAACCACAAGCCTGCCTCTCTCATCCACAAGCCCTTCCCTTTGCAGGAAAGCCCTATCGACCACCTGCCCCACGGTGATTATGAGCAGGTCTCCCTGCAGGTCGATACACTCGGAACAATCAAACTTAGGGTTAAAACCTTTTTCATCAAATACACTGGTGCACTTGGGACAGTCAATCCCCTTGAACTTCCCATGTTCTCCGATAATTTTTTTCACACCGCGAGAGTAGATTATCTTTAGGCCCTCCTCCCACGCCGCGCTTATTTCCTCTTCATCAGCGGGGATGCCATCCCTTGAAGATTTGTCTTCAGACTCCAAACAGACAACGGTTACATCTCCGCCCAGCCTTTTTGCTGTCCTGGCGACATCAAAGGCCACATTACCACCACCGATTACAATCAGCTTCTTGCCCTTAAAATAATTCGGCCCAATGTTGCCATGGCTGACTTCATAGAGAAGGGTATGTCCATACATGACGCCCGAAAGGTCCTGCCCCTCTACTACCTCCCCATCGAATGTTAAAACCCTGGGATAAGGCGTTCCTTTAGCCAGGAAAACGGCTTTGTACCCCTCGTTCTTTAGTCTCTCAATTGTCAGTTTGCCCTCACCAAGCTTCGCGCCAAATTTGACGTCTATTCCGGCAACCCTTACCAGATTATCAACAGTTGTTTTCAAAACCTCTTCAGGCAAGCGATAAAACGGTATCAACCACAACGCCCCACCCAACCGGTTGGAGGATTCAAATACCGTTACCCTGTATCCCTTTTTACTCAGTACATAGGCACACATCAGCCCTCCGGGGCCACCGCCTATGATAGCGACATTCTCCTTGTCCTTGACTATGCTAAACTCCTCTTTCTGTTTCAGATAATCGGTATAGCAATCAGATAGAAACCTCTTGAGAAGTCTCCTTCTGACAGCCCCTCCCCTGGCCTTGTAATTACACTCGAGTTCGCACAGTCCGCAGATATATCCGCAGATGTTGAAAAAGGGGTTCTTGTTGTAGAGGTAATCACTGATTTGAATTATCCCTTCCTTTGCCAGATTCGGGTCATCTGGCAGCAGCGATATGAGCACATTTGTCCGCTGAATATCCTCATTGATGGGACATTTTATTTGGCACGGAGGAAGAAATTGTTTTACTGCTTCCTCAGCACGGGCTATTCCTCGACTCTCAGTCTTCCACATCTTCAGGCCTCCTTCGCAGTTATGAGGGCAATACTGCCTACAAACGATAGATATAGCTATTTCCGAGCGGGGAATTTAAAAAGGGATAAATGGAGAATCAGGGGAAAAGGTAAATCCCCCCTTGCCCCAAGAAATACCAGCCAATAGGGATATAACCAGAGCCTTGAAGTGATAGTGCCTGTAATTCCTTGTGGCTCTCCCCCACCAGTAGCAGCCCGCTCTTCTGCTAAAAGTGTGTGAAATTAATCACTATCCCTCAATAATTATAGTATAAGTTAAATTGCCCTAAATGTCCAGTTGTTTACTAACATTTGCCTAAAAATTCTTTTCGCCCCCAAAATCCCTCAATTTACGGGTGCTTTTTTATCCTTGAATTATTCTTCCGGGGATTTGGGGTGAGCTCCATTTTTTCTCTTCAGGAGATTTTTTCTTTCAACTGCGCATAAGTTGAGACCAGGGCTTCCGGTAGCACTTTGGTATCAGAAAACACGGGCATGAAATTGGTGTCGCCATTCCATCGAGGCACAACGTGGGTGTGGACATGGCCTTCCACCCCAGCCCCTGCCACCCGGCCCAGGTTTATACCGATGTTGAACCCCTCGGGTTTGTACGCCGCTCTTATCGCTCTGGCGCCCTTTCTCACCAGGTCGAAGTGCTCAAATAGCTCTTCATCGGTTAGCTCATCGAGTGTGGCCAGATGCCTGAAGGGCGCTACCATCAGATGCCCGGGATTATAGGGATAGATGTTTAGCATCACGAAGCTTGTCCTCCCCCTGAAAAGAATGTAATTCTGACTGTCTTTGTTCTCCTCCGGTTTTTGACAAAAGATACAACCTTTCGCCTTCTCACTTCGTATGTACTCTACCCTCCAGGGTGCCCACATCTTTCTCATTTGACCTCCTGTTGCCCGAAAGGCTTGACAATGGATGCCTTGGGCATTCTACCAGAAATTAGCCTTTTTTTCGAGACCGCTCGCAGCATTGGACAAGTGCTGGAGATGTGATATACTTTAGTGGCGAGATTCACCGAAGCTATAATTGGTCTTCATACTGAGGTGTTATGATGATTGCTTTATACCTTAGCTCTATGGGTGAAGCGGCCGGGAGAAGCGCCCTTTGTGCCGCGCTGGGCAGAATATTCAGGGCAAATGGCCGGAAGGTGGGGTATTTCAAGCCTGTAGCTGTTGCTGCCGAAAAGGCTGACGCCAGCGATAAGGATACCGAGTTCATGAAGCAGATTCTGGCTCTGGAGGAAGCGGTCGAGCTGCTTTGTCCGGTCTTTCTCAGCACCAAGGATTTGATTGCTACTGCGAACGAAAAGGAACCTGCCTGGCTCAAAAAGGCGAAGGAAGCTTACACCCAAGTTTCGCAGGGTAAGGATGTAGTTCTAATCGAGGGCGTAGGTGATTTCAAAGCGGGCAGCGTCCAGGCACTTGCGGGGAGCCGAGTTGTGGAAACGCTGGGAGCCAAGGCGATCCTTATCGTCCGCTATGAGAGTGACCTCCAAGTCAGCCAAATCGTGGATGCAGCCAGAATGCTAGGCGGGCACTTCCTCGGCGTAGTGATCAACGCTGTGCCACCACGAAGTATGGATTCAGTGAAAGCCAATCTCATACCATCGATAGAGCAAAGCGGTATCAAAGTTCTGGGGTTGCTGCCTGAGGACCGTGTACTGCTCACTGTCAGCGTCGGCGAGCTTGCCGAGCATCTGGGAGGCAGCATACTTAACTCACCTGAACGTTCTGAGGAACTGGTGGAGAGCATAATGGTAGGAGCGATGTCCCCCGACCCTGCGGTCTCCTACCTGAGCCTGAAGCAGAACAAGGCTGTCGTCACCCGCGGCGACCGCCCGGATATACAGCTAGCGGCTCTGCAGACCTCAACAAGCTGCCTCGTCCTCACCAACAACGTGAACCCCCTGCCCAACATCTTGAGCCGAGCCAAGGCAGTTAAGGTGCCGGTAGTTACGGTAAAAGATGACACCATGCGCACCATGGAGGCCCTGGAAGGGGTTTTAGGCAAGGCAAAGTTCTCCCACGAGAAGAAAGTAGAGAGGCTGGAGCAGCTTCTGGAGCAACACCTCGATCTGAAGTCCATCTACCAGGCGGCGTAGGCTTAACAACATCGTTTTATTGTAGGGGCACAGCGTGCTGTGCCCCCCCCCTACACACGAAACCGAGTTCAGAAGGTTCCACAATAGCTACATGCACAGTGGTTCACAACATAACAACATGACGATTTGTCAACCCATGTTTTCGGCATAATAAAAGGGGACCGTTATAGATGTTAGTGGGCCCCTTTATACTTGCCAAAAACAGCACTCCTGAGTAGCCTCCGTCAATATACCTATTGAAGTCTAGCAGGCTCCTTTGCCAGTAATATATGCGTCAATAAAAGAGTACGGCTAGCGGTATCAAAAGTATGGTAGCAACACAAAGCACAGCTCCAACAGCCAGCAAGACAATGGCAGGCAAACCAAGAACGATGGACACAGGATAACAGGTCATCAAAGCCACTATCCCCGCGATTATACAAGAAAAGCCGCCACCTGACTTGATAGATTCAACCATCAATCTTCTTCGGTAGATTCGCCTCTTGTACTGAAGCCACGCCAGCAATTTGAACATTACCACCTCCACAGTGTCCAGAGTCTCCGCAAAGTGAGTTACACTCAGCACCCGCCCTACACGGCCTTCCTTCTTAGCCGAACAGCCAGTGCCACAGAAACCAGCGCAAACACGCCCACAATCGCCATCTTTTCAGCCAGCGTTGTGCTGACAGCCACCGTGCTCATAGCCACAGCGGGCAACAGCCCAACTCTTACGATGGGCTTTAAAACGGGATGACCATCAATGAACTCGGCTAGCGGAGGGCTGAGTCTATAGTAGGTTGATACCAAGCTTCGACCCACCGGATTGGTGACCATGTAGCTGTCGCGGAAATCACGTAGCGTCTCTACATGGCTGTCGAGGTAGGAGCCGTAGGCTGCGGTGGCGATGAAACAGCCTCCGCTCTCACCATCTCCAGCGGCTGCGCAAGGTGCCGATGAGCAAGATGTTGGATTTTCGAGGCTGATAACTACAGTCAAGCTCCCGCTGTTATCCCCGAAGCTATCAGGACTGTCGTTCATACTCAAGTACAGCCTTCCCGTGGCGTTCAATTGGCTGCTGTAAGCAGTGCCAATGAAGAAGGGCGCGCCGGTGTCGCCGATTTTGCCGATTAAGGAATAGGCGTTTGCGTTCGGCATTATATAGTCCTCACCGGGAGTTGGGTTACTTTGATCGCCGTTTGCGCCTCCTGTCCATGAACCGCTTGCCCAGATGCCAGTTGCAGTTATTCCGAGCGTCTGGCCTGCGCTCACGTCGAGGCCGGTATTTCCGGCCCATGGGGAAGTGGCAGGCGCTGTTAAAGGCACAGCTTCACTTGCATCAACTAGGCCGTATCCATAAAATGTATCGCGGCCCGGTGGGCCAAGATCGTCAGCAGTCGTCTGAAGCCTCTGCCTTACCTCATCGTTAATTCTTCCATCGCCATTTCCATCTGCTATCCCTGAGGCGATAACCAGCGCTGCTACACCTGCAACATGTGCCGAAGCCATCGAGGTACCGCTCCGGAGACAACAGGTGCCACCGAGACATGTTGAGCATATATTGACCCCCGGTGCTGCCAGTTCAACTGCAGGGCCTGTGCTCGAATCGCTTGCCCTGGTGTTAGAACAGTCTGTGGATGCAACTGCAATAACCGAATCATATCTAGCAGGGTATCCGACAGTGTCGCCTATGCCAGATGGGTTGCCGCCGTTGCCAGCAGCGCAGACTAGGACAATTCCAGCCTGGTAGGCAGCGTTGCAGGCCTGTTCCAGTGCTGAAGTCGCACTGTGTGAGCTCAAACTCATGTTGATTACTTGCATGCCGTTATCTACAGCCCACTCGATGCCTCTAATCAAATCGCTCTCGAAACCTTGCCCGTTGCTGTCCACAACCTTGACTGCGTATAGGGCAGCCTCAGGGGCAACGCCGACGGCACCAATGCCGTTGTCGAGTGCTGCCACTGTGCCAGCGACATGGGTTCCATGCCCAGAGTCATCATCTCCGCTGCTTGTACCAGCAACAAAGGTCACGGCACCAGCTACATGTAGGTCTGGGTTATCAAGGTCGATTCCGGTATCAAGGATCGCTACCTTGACGCCCGTTCCCTTGTTGTAGCCATGTACCACCTCAGCGTCTATGCGGTCTACTCCCCAAGTGAGAGTCTGTTCAGCGATATGTATCCCGCTGTCCTCCTCAACTGAGACCACCCCCGCGCTAGCCCTGATCCTGTCCACCTCTGCCTTGGGAACTGTGGCCGACATGGCAGGCACAATGTGGAAGTTGTACCGTGGGCTGCCGCCGAGGCTCTCCACAAGCCGCTCCGCAACTGGCCCCGGTCGCTCTCTGAAAGTTATCAGCACCCTCACCGTTTCCTGGGACTGTGCCAGGGCGTGACCCATCAGGCCGGAGAGCAGCACCATAACAATCATAATGGCTGGAAACCAGTGCAGCTTCTTCATGGATTCTGTCGCGACTTTCTGAGCCAAACAAGCATTAGGAAAGAGACTAGCGCCAGGGAGCCCACAATAGCCATCTTCTCAACCATAGTGGTATCGACAGCTACCGTGCTCGCAGCCACAGCAGGCAGCAGCCCAATCCTCACAACAGGCTTCAGAGCAGGGTGGCCATCAATGAACTCGGCTATGGGAGGGCTGAGCTTGTAGTAGGCCGATACCAGGCTTCGCCCGACAGGGTTGGTCATCATGTAGGTGTCCCGGAAACCCCTTAGCGTCTGCACATGGCTGTCGAGATAAGATCCGTAGGCTGCGGTGGCTATGAAGCAGCCTTCCCCTGTTTGGGCTACCTCCTCACCTACAAAGAATGGGGACAAGCCGCTGATTTGACCACAGATGGTATTAGTGACTGGGTCTATGGATATGGTTACATTATCCCAGCCAGTTCCGTTCCAGTGGAACAGTTTGAGATTTTGTGGGTTCTGTACGCCTGATGGGTCATACTGAATACATACAGTTACCGGTCCGCTATAGGTTGCTGTGGTAGTGATGTCTATAAATTGTCCCCTCAGGCGGAATCCTGAGGGCAAGCCTCCGCCTGGGTTGCCCTGTGATGTGGTTAAGGTCGTAGTGCCGGCTATCGTAACGTTGCCAAAAGTGACTACTGCACTAGGCAGGGAAACGGTCACGTCTTGGCCTGAAGGTGTATTGTCTCCAGCAGCAGAGAGAGTGTACAAATTACCGCTAGCTAAAAGTATTGTCCCCATTGTAGTAATGCTAGCTGTCGCATAGTAATCTTTGCCGGCATACGCCCCTGTAGTGCTATCAGGTCCCATTAATGCAAACGAGTATCCATATCCCGCAGGGCTATCTGGACCTGTGAGTCCGAGACTGTCAGCAACAGTGATGCCCATTAGTGTTCCACTGTTGTCGCTGTAGGTGAATTTACCGACATCCCAACCTTGGTTCGCCGGAGTCGTACCCCATGCTGCAATGCCATTATACCTTTGGGTAAACGTCCCTTTCAGATTGCCTATTGTCATATTACCGCTTTGGGAGAATCCTGCCAGATAGCCAACGGGGTCGTCAGGTGGGATACTTATATCGGCTCTAGTAAACTGGATTAATTCATCGCTTGGTTCTACACCGGCATATCTCGAGCCAAGACTTCGTATAGTGCCGGGCGCATACGAGACCACGGCATTTAATGCCTGGGGAACTGACACTTCTCCGCTGGAGTAGCGCCGAAGCGTCATAGTGAACACAGTGTTTGTGTCTGAGGATACGGTGCCTATCAGCACTTGGCCGGAGAATATCCCGGTGCCCGATGTACTTACCATATAACCCGTGGAACTAGAGTATTGACCTCCGGGGAAGTCGAGGTCGGCTACACTGACGCCACTGAAAGTATTCCCATAGCCATCGTTGAATGTGAACGTACTGATACCGTAGCCCTTTGATGTTCCCAACTCATCCCAGGTTGCGTTCACTTGATGGTGGTCTAAAATCATGGTGCCGCTGAGGTCTCCTGTGACAATGGTGCTAAACCTAGCCACAGTGTCAAAAGATCCTGTGGGATTTGTCCCCACAATGAGGTTGGGCCTGGTGAACTGGATGATTTCATCTCCAGACTGGAGGTTCAGGGGCCGAATGTTAGAGTAATTTAGGGAAGTGTAAGTGTCCAGCCCAAAGGTCAGGTGGAGTGTCTGCATAGGGCTTGCCTGCGCTGGGCTTGCCAACGTTGGGGCGAGCACTGACACCATAGAAAGACATAAGGCTAGAATAATCAAGGTCGCGACTGTTTTGCTTGTCATGACAGCACCTCGTTTTTGGATTTAGGCTCGCTAAACCATGCTAGATTGCCCCGAGTTGCATACTATTCTCATCAGGACGCATGCCTGTAAATATGCTGTTGTGGGAACAGGGCAGGTGCCATTTTCAGCTTGCAGACACCTATGCCTGCTACGAAGGTCTGCCCCTCGATGGGAGCAGAGCAAACCGCCACCTTTTAGTAAGAGACGTTCGTGGCTGAGTAATTATGTCTCTTACCAGTAATTAAGTCAATATCACTTATCTTACATTTAGTTAACTAAGGTGGATTGGCAAGACCCCCCCCGAAAGAGCCGGTATGTGGTATACTATACTGGCTAACCAGAAGAGTTCTTGTATAACTGGCGAAGGGATAATAAATTTACACCAATCGGTCATCTTGTCTTCAACATAATATCCGGTATTTTGAAGCTAAAAACCACTGGTAAACTACTTTCCCGCAATCTTCATGGTTGAACCCCCTCACAGCCTGCCCGTCAGGTAGGCGCAGCCAACCCCGAGCACGCTCCAGTGCCTCAGCCACCAACTTGCCCGTCCACGTGGCGTAGCCTGCTGGAGGTGGAACATCCAACTGTGCCAGTATCCTTTTTTCGGTAGTCATGTCATACTTGGCTGCCTTACCCGGCCGAGGAGCATCCTCAAGCCCCGCCAATCGATTTCGGGAGAATCGGGTGCGCCATTTGCTCACGGTAGCTGGACGCTTTCGTAGACTCTGGGCAATCTCCTTAGTTGTTTTTCCCGCTGCTGCCTCCAGCACGATACGGGCCCGCTCTACGAAGCGCTGCTCAGTGGTCTCTTTGCGCAACCAGGACTCAAGTTTATTTTGTTCTTCTTCGGTCAAATTAAGCTCACTTGCTCTCGTCATAACGATAGTATTCTATATAACGTCTATTAATGTAACTAAGCACTAGTGTCCTGAGTCAGAAATTCGTTGACAAAATCGAGCAAGTGTGGCAAGGATTTGGTCAGCAGTCTTGGTCCAAATGAAAGGTTTAGGCTCATGGTTAGTGACCTCAAGATAATGATAGATGGCA
>Ga0209777_10002501_pt1 | contig 24045 bp, 52 predicted proteins | sample FrelakmetHBP12HB_FD_187147 | JGI IMG/M metagenome (GOLD analysis project Ga0209777, IMG submission 187147) | Freshwater lake sediment microbial communities from the University of Notre Dame, USA, for methane emissions studies -HBP12 HB (SPAdes)... | ecosystem: Environmental > Aquatic >... | reverse complement strand
GAAGGGAAGAGCTAATTATATTAAAATAGGTGTGACTGATGAATCTTTTGTAATAAAAACCAGTGATATGAATTGTTTTATTAGATTAGCTGATTTAAGGGAAACCCGTATAAATTCTATTTTGAATGATTAAACTTATTTGTATAAAGAATTATATATCTGTGCCTTATAATAAAAATTATAGTCTTAAGAAGGATAATATTTATTATATTGAGCAGCGGGATATAATTTATTTTTCTTTGGAGAAATCACGGAATTTATTTAATATTTATTATATTAATGAATCAGGACAATTTTCTAGTGCGGGAGTAATAAATAAAAAGTATCTGGTTCCATTACAAAAATTTAGAGAGGATCGTATAAACGCTATTTTGAATGATTAAAAGATGGCCCTGGCATATAGATGTCATATCTTTGGAAGATTGTAAATTAGATGGTGGTACATATGGATTAATCCATGCTTATAAAAATACGTTATATCGAGCCGAATTGCATGTATTAGATCCTTATTATATAAATATAATAATTTACAATATGGAAGGAGAATTTTTAGGATATGGTATAAATACTAATTTTGTAACATTGGCGGAGTTCAGGGAAATTCGTATAAACGCTATTTTGAATGATTAAGATTATATGTATTGAGGATGTATTTGAGGATGGAGATGGTGATTTATTGATGAAAATTAATGATATTGCCTATATTTATGATGAATGTATGTCCTTTTACAAGCCAAATTGTTATTTTAATGTATTTGCGGATGAGAATGGTTCGAATTTTATTGCAACTGTAAAACATCATCATATTCAGATATTATCAGTGTTCAGGGAAAAAAGGTTAAATTCTATATTAGATGAGGATTAAATTAATGTGTATAGAGAATGGTTATTGTCTTCAGGTAGGTAATAATGTTAATATAAATCAGGTTTATTATTCAGTAAGAGCTAATAAGGCTGGTTATGATAAACCACCTCCGGGAGAATTGTATAGAATAGAGGATGAGAATGGTTTGTATATGGGGTTGGTGAATAAAAAATTTTTCATGAAATTTGGGGATTTTCGACAAATGAGAATAGATAAAATATTGGAGGAATGAAATGGAAATAGTATGTATAAAACAAATTAATAATAATTTAACACTAAATAAGATTTATAATTCTATTATAGTAGATAAATCAGGATTTAATAAAAAAAATTATAAAGTTAAGTGTGATAATGGCAAGACAAAATGGATGCCAAAGACAAATTTCTCTATATTAGAGGAACTTAAAGAATTATATAGTAAGCGATATTGATATTCAAAAAAAAATTTTTCATGAAATTTGCCGAGTTCAGACAAATGAGAATAGATAAAATACTGGAAGAATGAACATATATTGTGTTAAGGATTGTGCTAATGCACAAGGAGAGAAGTATAAATTAGGAACAATGTATAAATATTACGAAGGTGATATTATAGATGGTTTAAGTATAAAATATTATTCTATGTATAATGCTGCGGGTATTTGTGTTGGTTATGCAAGTTACAAATTTATTTGTAATAACTTTAGTACAGTATTTGAATATAATACTGCACTTAGGGAAGTCGATTTGTTATTTGATTCTTGGTTTAATAAAATTTATTAATGTTACCATCTATGGGTTCTTGGCTAAGTATAGTAAAATTTAAGGTTATATGTTTGGATGATTCATTCCATGATAATCTTAATTACTTAAGGAAGATTAAAACTAATGATATATTAACTTGTTGGGGTATTGATAAATATGATACAGGAAATACCTATTATGTTTTAAGTTCGGATATAAAAGATCCTTATCATGTATTGGATTCAGACTTTGATAAACATTTCAAATCGGTTGCATTAATGCGTGAGGAGAAAATAAATAAGATTTTAAATGATTAGTGAAAAGGATATTGGCAAAAGATTCATTTGTGTCTTTGATGAATTAAAAGATTATATACTAAATGTAGGTGAGATATTTATATTACAGGAAGTGTTTAGGTTAAATGAAGCTATTCATAATAACGAATATGCAGTTTTATATTTCGAATTTCCATATGCAATAAATGGATTAGGCAAGGAATATATTAGGATTAATATGGCAGAAGTGGATAAATATTTTATATCTCTTGGAGAATTTAGGGAACAAAGAATAGATAAAATTTTGAATGATTGATATAATTAGTTATACTAAAGTAGGTGAGGATGACATAGCAGGTTGTCCAATTTTATTGGTTAGAGTATTAAAGGATAATGAAACATTATTGTATGTTACGTGTGTTCAAAGAGGTTTTTTTGAAAAAATTGATGAAGTTAAAAAGAAAATATTATTTGATTCTATTTGGAATTCCGTTTGGAATTCCAAGAATATAATTAGCATTGAGGAGGCATTGGTAAAATATAAAGATACATCAGTAATGCTTCCATTTTTAAGAGAACAAAGAATAAATAAAATATTAAATGACTAGAAAAGATTTACCGTTTGTAAAATTAAAATGCTTAAAAACCTATAATACAGGTGCCGGTTTCCCATATTTAATAGAAACGGATTGTGTTTATTGGGGTAAAGTTGAATCCCGTTTATATGATGATAATATTAGGTATGTACATATATACGATAATAATAAGGAATATTTAGGTTGTTATATTTCTACTTGGTTTATTACATTATCTGAATTATCAAGGAGAGAAGATAAGGTAGTTCAGTATGATTAAAATTTATTGTATAAAGCGGTGTTATAGTTATTTAACAGGCAATCCAATAAAACCTGATAGTGTATTATATACTCCTATTATAGATATTAATGAAGCTTATACGAATTGGATAAGTATCTATTCAGTTGAAAATGATATTAGTAGTTTTATAGGTACATATCAACCACAATATTTTGGTAATTTGGCACAACTTCGAGAAAGTAGAATAAATAGAATACTTGGTGACTTATAATTCAATAGATTTATACCTTATAGGTTTTCCTTTATCATCCAATAAATATTCTTTTGCAAATTCCGAAAAGGGATATTTCTCATTAAAAATAGGTTTAACCATATAACAAACAGTGGTTAATTGCCCTGAAATCAACTCATTATAATATTCCAATTTATATCCTGAGATATTTTTAAGATAATTATAATTTATTTTGGCTCTTTTATTTAATTGTGGTTTGTATTGATTCTCGTTATTCATTGGAATATGGGGGATGAATATTGCATTTGGATTATTATTTTTAATAAAATCTTTAGTAACCTGTGTTACACCATTTACGATATTAAATGGGTTTCTATTAACTTGTTCCAATTCTCCTTTTTTAGTATCGTACTCTCTCAACCATATATTATTTTCATATAAAGAAAATTCCACATAATATATTATATCATCAATAGTAAGGTTATAAACTTTATTATCTGGTTTATTAATAACCAATTTAATACCTACTTCCTTTTCCGTATAATGTTCAAAACATTTGAGATATAACATATGATTATATATTAAAATTATATTTGTAAATGTAAGATTTTTTGCTTATCTTTGTATTGTTAGTTATAACGATTAAAAAGAAATTATGGATTTATTAGGCAAAAAAATTAAGATAATATACCAAAACTGGAAAGGTATTGTTGGTGTTAGAGAAATTCATCCTATTAAAATATGGTACGGTAGTACACCATTTCATGAAGAAGAGCAATGGTTTATTAATGCTATGGATGATGATAAAAAAGAAATGAGAGATTTTGCAATTAAAGATATAATCAAATGGCTCTAACTGAAGGAGATAAAATCCTGATAAGGAATATGATACAAGATTCTTATAATCTTATCGATTATTGTTACATACGATTAGGTAATAACATAGAAACTGATTGTGATGTATCAAAAGATAGGCATATAGAATTAATAGAATATTTTTCAGAATTGGAAGAATATGAGAAATGTAGCGTAATAAAAAGTAGTTTAGACAATGGTAATTATAGAAAAGTATAAAGGAATGGAAATCATCATCACAATTGGTGATGATGATAAAATTCAATCCGAAGAATTATCCGCTCATATGTATATTAACTGTGTTAGCATGAATAATGCCGAGGCAGTTTTAATATGGCTAAAAGCTTGTTGGGATGCTCATTTGGAATCTAAAACGGAAGGAATGCGTTATGCAACCTTTTTTGGTGGTGCAATTGATGACAAAACAACAAAAGAGTACGCAGATTCGGTTAGAATAGGTGAAATACTCAATTTGCATAGCTATTTAGTCCGAAATGGAGGTTATAAAGGCTTAATGGAGGCAGTTTCTAAAGGTTCTTATAACTCAACTGGTTATGTATGCAAAACCTTCAAAAGCATTAAAGGTAATGAATTTTTGAGGAAAACTGTTGTAGCCGATGATATTTATGATAGATTAAGATATTTAATTTCAGGTTCGGATTTATTTATTGTACAGAAAGGTGGATTAGGAACATTAGCCGAATTATTTTTGGTATTAGATGTAATACGAAAAGTAAAAGATAAACCTAAAGTAATTTTAGTAGGAAATTTCTGGTATGGTATAATTGATGGATTAAGAATATTAGAAAAAGGTTTTTACAAAAGTCTTATCTCTGACAAAGAATTGGAAATGTTCCAAATAATAAATGATGTTGAAGAATTAAACGAAATAATAAAATGGCAAAAATAACAATACAGGAAGCTTTCGATTCTGTTAACCCAATTAAAGTGGCAGAGATAATGAAAAATTTACCTTCTTCTAATAGGTATGAATCGGAACAAATGACTGCTGATGAATTAAGTAAAAATACAATAACAATGGAAGAAGCTTTGTCTATTAAAATGGATCATTTAACATCGGGATTTATGTCCAGAAAAGACGCAGGTGGATATCCTGATGATTTTCTTAAAGAAGAATTTCAAAAAGCTTTGGATAAAATGAATGATAAATATAAATTGAAAATATATCTTGCTGGACCCGATGTATTTAGGTGTAATGCAGTTGCTCATTTGGAGTCATTGAAAACTCTATGTTCTAAATATAATTTTGAAGGATTAGCACCGTTAGATAATACTATTGATGTAGCACCAGAACATGTGTTAACTCCAGTCCATTCTAATTTGATATTCAAAGCAAATTTGGATATGATTAAGAAATGTGATGTTATAATCGCTAATATAGACTGTTTCAGAGGTGCGTGTATTGATGATGGCACTGCATGGGAAATAGGATGTGGATTTGCTTTAGGTAAGAAAATATATGGTTATGCAGGTACATACAGGAAATCATTGGTAGAATTAACAGAAGAAATGTTTGATATAACCAATCAACCAAAATATACTATTGTTGAGAATTTTGGAAACACCGCCAATCTAATGATAGTAGATTCCATATTAGATTCAGGTGGTGGAATATTCGGAACATTTGAAGATTGCTTAATTTCTTTAAGTGGACAGCCAAGAGCAGAATATGAATTTACTGGTTGTTGTCCAGAGTGCGGTGAAGGATTTGGTAATGAAGAAGAATGGAAATACGATGCTGATTGTATTTGCGGTGATTACATAAAAAAAAAGAACTAATTAAAATAAATAAATAAATATGTCAACAAGAGTAACAATTTATACCTTTCCTGAAAATCTGGAAATAACGGAAGAAATGGTATTCCAGTATACCAAAGTGATAGACTTTGACTTTCATAAGAAATTATGTGATTTATATAGTTCCGAAAATATACACAATGTAAATAAGGAATTATTTAATATTCTGAAAACTGATTTTCTAAAAGAAGGAGCTCATTATGGATGGGATAGCAGAGGTAAAGGCAATACGATTTACCGAGTTATTTCCGATATTATGGACAATAAGGAATTAAAAAGAATTTTCAAATTTATTGAGATAGATGAGGAGTGGAGCGAAGAAGGTTCAGATGATTATCATTTTTATGAATATCGAAGTACGGATAAAGTTATAGACGAAGCAATATCGGAAATAAAATCTAAGATAAAGATTTTAGAAAAGTATAATAAAAAAGTAATCTTTACGGTATCTTAACAATATAATTTTCATGAATGAATATTTTGACAAAATCTATATACTATCCTTACGAAAAGAAAAAGCAAGAAGGAAATTACTAAAATCTAGATTAGATGCGGTTAATATAAAGTATGAATTTTTTGATGCAGTTGATGGTGAATTATTTAAGCATCTTAACGAAAGAGTAAATAACGAAAGATTTACCACACCTAATTATTTAGCCTGTCAAATATCTCACCTATCAATTTATAATGATGCCTTATCAAATAATTATAAGAAGATATTAATATTAGAAGATGATGTTATACCAATGAAAGATATTAATTCTTTCTTTGATAGTATTAAAAATCAAATTCCCGAATATTATGATCTTCTTTATTTAGGTTATATACCTCTTACTGATGACTGTGCGATGTGGAGTTACAATATATTGGCAGACAAATTTATTTCAGATAATATTTTTCATTTCAAAAATCTATGGGGATTATACGCTTATTCTATAAGCGATAACATGATGAGAGAGATGGTTGATATTTATAAGGAAAGTTTTCCAATGGAAATTGATCGTTATTTTGTAACACATCAGAAACAATTTTATGGTATAAGTCCACAATTATTCTGTCATGATATAAGCATTTCAGGTAATGAGAATCTTATTGATTATTCTTCATGGACTAAATCAATTGATCCTAAATTAACTACAAAGGATTATTTATTATGTCCTACTGAGAATACTATAACTTATATAGTACCTACCTTATTTCAATCAAAAAACTTTATTGAACATATTGTTAAAATAGCTAATACGGATAGTATAGCCGAAGTTATTATATTAAATAATACTAATGAAGAATTGGTATTTATGGAAGCAACAAATTCTCCAGTTAGAATAATAAGGACAGATGAACTATCAATTAACGAAGCATGGAATAAAGGCGTTGAAAATGCGACAACAGATTATGTCATATTGGCAAAAGATAATATGATATTTACCACAACAATAATTGATATTGTTGCTCCTGATTTATTTACTAATAATATTGAATTGGCAGGATTTGATACCGAATTATTTGTAGAAAATGAGTTCAAAGAACTAACATCGGTGACAGAATTAGCGGAATCAATTAATGTCACGCCTGAAAGGATTATTAAGAAATGTAAAATTGTTGGTATTGAAGCTTATACTAATTCAAATTTATATAATCATTTATGTGATCTTTTATCACATTTATTTGTATCTGAATATAATAATACTGTTTTAGAGAAAATAGATATTAAAACCGAGAGGTATAGTAATATTATCTTTCTAAAAAGATCATCCTATACAAGAGTGCAAAAAAATATATCTAATATAATGGCACCATATACTAACTCCTTCGAAAAATATTTGGATTTTCTTTGGATTAATACCACAGAAAAATATTTAATAAAAAGTAAATCGCTAAGGATAAAAACATCTCTGGCATAAATTAAAATGGAAATATTACACATAATTACGAGATGTACTCGCCCGAATAATCTAGAGCAAATCAAAGAATCTATATTAAAAAGTAAAGGAAAATTCAATGTCATTTGGCATGTTATTTTCGATACTACTCACATAAAAGACATTGATGTTTCTTTGTTAGGTAGATTAAAGGATGAATCATATAATTTGGATTTACAATTTATAGCTTCTACTAAAGGAGCATATGGATATGATTCTATAAATAAAATTGTATCTACTTTGCCTAATCAAGAACCTTCTAACAAAGAATGGTTCTATTTATTAGATGATGATAATATCTTACATGAAGATTTTCATACACTAGTTCCTATAATTGAAAGTAATCCTGATAAAGGTATTATAGTTTTTAATCAATATATTGGTGGTAAAGATTTTACTGGATTACAATATAGAATCGCTTGTAAAGAAAATACCAAAGTAGGAGGAATAGATGCAGCGCAATATATTATAAGGCGTAAGCACTTATCATGGCCCACTGGCAATTCATATGCTTTAGATTATTGTGCAGATGGAATTTTATTAGAGTTCTTAATAGTATTTGTAGAAGAAAGTTTTTTATTCGTTGATATTCCGTTATGTAATTATAATCACATCCAAATTACTCCAAAGAATTTTTCGTTACCAAGAATTTTGCTTATTGCTCCGGATAAAGAAGTTGCAATAAGATCAAATCATAATCCTGCTTTTGAAGCAGTAGATATGAATGTTATGTCAGTTCCTTCTGATAGTAATATAAATGCGGATATTGCTGCTTTTAACCCGGATGGTATAATAACTATTGGTGAAAGTGACTCAAATCACTTTAATATGCTTAATTTACCTTATCATTTCAGAAAAAGGTGGTTAAATTTCAAATCTGTTGATGAAATAGGTGGATATGCGTATAATTGTGCTAATAATTATATTCTAACAAACCTATATCCAGAAAATCCTTTAGTTGGTTTTTTCACTCCTATTTACAATACGGGTGAGATATTATATCGTACTTATGAAAGTTTGAAGAATCAAACATATACAAACTGGGAATGGTGCATTGTAAACGACTCAAGTGATGGTGGTAAGACATTATTGATTGCAGAAAGGATAGCAACAATGGACGCAAGAGTTAGAGTATATGACTTTGCTAAGAAATCAGGGGGTATTGTAGGTGAATCTAAATACCGTGCAGCATCATTAAGCAATGGTATATATTTAATGGAAATGGATCATGACGATGTGTTAACTCCGGACGCTGCTGAACTTATGGTAAGAGCATTCAAGGAAAATCCCGATTGTAAATTTGTGTATTCAGATTGCGCAGAGGTTAAAGAAGATCATAGTTGTATCGTATATGGCGAAGGTGCTGGGTTAGGATATTGTTCTTACCGAAAGGAAGATTATAATGGAATTACTTATGATGTAATGAATACAGCTAATATAAATCCAAAAACTATTAGACATATTGTTGGTGTACCTAATCACTTTAGGGCATGGGATAGAGTATTTTATCATAGTATAGGTGGGCATAATAGGCATCTAACTATAGCGGATGATTATGAATTAATTGTAAGGACTTTCTTAAAAACAATAATGATAAGAATACCTAAATTATTATATTTACAATACTACCACAATAATAATACACAGAATATGACAAGAAGTGATATTCAGAGGCGAGTTAGAAGTATAAGAGAACATTATAATGAAAGTATTAATCAAAGATTTTTGGAATTGGGCAAAGTAGACTTTGCTTATGATATGTGTCCACACGATCCAACTCAAGCACCAAGTTTCTTTGGACCAGATGAAAATGCTGTAAATAAAATTATGATTTTATAAATGTATAAAAAGTTTTGTTTTTTCAAAACTTTTATGTATCTTTGTAAAAATCAACTATAATTATTGAAAAATGGTTTGTAGTAAAAGTAGAAACCAGAAACCACGAAATACCCATTAAGATCGTCTGTAGACTACTAATTATAGTTATTAAAAAATAAAATTATGGCGGAAGTAAAACACGCACAAGCACAAGCAATAAAGGTTAAACTAGAAGACATTCTAACCACGAATTATAGTAATTCTGAAATTGCCAGGATGAGAGTTACCGATAAGGATCTCGATATCCTAATGTCGAAAATGATTTATCATAACCCAAATTATATATTGGGTGAACAGGTTATAAGCCCGAAAAGAAAATTCTTCTCATCTTGGTTTGATGATAACGCAGATTCGGAAAGGACATTATATACATTGTATATTTTTGATGGTAATAAATATACCACAATTTATTCAAATGTGGATAAGAGATATATTGAGGTTTATATAACAGGATTTCTAGATGCCAAAAAATAAATACACAAAAGTTATATGTCTAAGAGAGTATGACTATGGATCAAATTGGTTAAAAGTGGGTAATCAATATGATTGTATAATAGACGGGAAAGATTTATTAACAATTTATATTGATAACGAGAAGGTTGGATGTTTACACCCAACATGGTTTATAACATTAGCCGAATTTAGAGAACAAAGAATTAAAAATATATTTAACGATTAAGCAGCCCCTATACCCGATTAAATTCGGGACTATCGACAAAAAAGCCAGCGAAATTCGCTGGCTTTTTCTATTTCTTTGCATCTGGAAAAAATGTCCAATCTATTATAAATCCTAAATAATCCTTCGCCCTTGTATATGCCACATACTCAAGGTTCTTTTCTTGAAGACGTTGCCAAGGTAATCTCGCATATTTAGAAGGCATTGTCTTTTCTTTATCTAAAATAAATACTCTATCATTCTCCAATCCTTTTGCTTTATGTACTGTTGATAAGCAAACTCCACTTGAATAAACATCCATAAAAATTTGTCTTATTTTAACTATCAAATCTTTTGTATATAAAAAGCCTTCACTTGTTATGATTGTAGTTAACAAGGTTTGTTTTTCAGCGAATAATACATAAGAGTTGTGTTCTGCTACTTGAGCATCTTCATATGAGGTAAACCTTTTCTTTAATTGATTTGATATTTTTTTCAATTCATATTCCAACCACATTACTAATTCAGAGTTAGTTTTCTTACCAGATCTTACAACCAATCTTACCAAGTCTTCTCCTATATCAGCACCCTTAACATAAGCTTTTTTACCTTGATGTAAAAATTCTAAACATAATTTTACTAATGGTGCTGTATTTCTACATAATACCATATCACCTTCTACTACTTCTGTGACAGATGCGCTATGATCAAATACACCTGCTTTTGCAAATTCAAAAGCTTCGATATGACCAACAATAGTTTTAGCCAATTTAATAATCTCTGTTCCGCATCTGTAACTTACAGATAAAGGTAAAAGAGTTGTATTAGGCATTTTGGTTAAGTTATCAAAACTTTCACTATCTGCACCGGTGAATCCATAGATTGCTTGGTTTCTATCACCTACTGCTATAATTCTGGTATTGGGGTTAGATATTTTTTCTATAAGTTTGTGTTGAGTTTTATTCAAATCCTGACACTCATCTATATAAATCATATCATATTTCTCCAGACAAAAATGATCAAACCTTGCGGGCCAGTATATCATATCATTAAAATCAAATACCGATATATCATTATTAGCATCCTCAATTATTCGGAAACAACGCTCTATATCTTTATCAGTATATTCTATTTGGTGTTTATCACAAACAACTTTCATTTCCTCTTCATCTATACATAACGTAACTCTTGCCAAATCGACAATAGTTTTTATTTTGAACTTGTATTCCGGATCTACTTCTTTATTATCTACAAGAGACCATCTTGCAGATAGATGGTTAATTATATTGAATACTTTATTATTATCTAATACACAAAGATTCTTATATACCTTGTATATAGAAGAACAACCTAATGAATGGAATGTTTTAACAACTACATTACTAGGGACTCTTGTTTTAATATCTTCGACAATGGATTTATTAAAGGCTAAGAAAATTACTTTTACATTAAGTGGTATATATTTTAAGGATGCTATAATTGTAGTGGTTTTTCCCGAACCAGCTACGGCGTTAATAACGGCGTTCCCTTTGCCATTTTTCACGAAATTAAAAATATCGGCTTGATATTTTGACGGTGTTAGTTTACTCATATCTATTATATTTGTTAATAACGTGTAAGTTTAATTAATAAGCGCAAATAAACGCTGTTTTAACGCATTTTTGAGCTTATTTTAGCTTATATTTTCGATTTTTGATAGTCAGCTATGCACAAAAAAATATGCTCAAATTTGAGCATATTTTATTAATTCTACTAACTTATCTTCATATTTTTTTATATCCTTAAACCTTAATTTATTAAGTCTTCCATCATGTCCGTATTCCATAACATAAAATTCTTGTGTGTTATCATCAAAGCCATATGACATATGATTTAGATTTCCATATTCAAGTCTTAATTTTTTATCCAAATCTTCGAATTGTTTTTTCAAATCCCTATCTCTATATGGAACATGTTCAGTGTCACTTTTGGATTTATTAGAATAATTCTCTTTATTGTTAATATAATCTAAAACTGCCAGTTGACATTTTTTAGGAATACTTCTTATGTATTTAACTAGTAATTTTGTTTTAACGCCAGTTGGATCATATCTAACTCTCCAATGGTTATAAGCATTTATATCATCTTTACTTATTAAAAATAATTTATTCTTATCTATATTCATTTCCTCAAAATAAGAATTACCTGAGCGGTCCGACCAATCTGATAGTCCTGTAGCGTCATAAGTTAATCTTAGTTTATATTTATTTTTGAAAATAAACCTAAACATAATTACATCTTTATGTGCCTCGAATCCACTTTTACTTTTAGTACACCATCTCGTTCCCTGTCCGTAAACACATGAAGCTCTTTGAGTTTTGGGTACTAAGCATACCAAATTTTCATCACGGTATATTATATCCACTTCATTTTTAATATCTTCTTTATGTACCTCAAATAGTTTTATATACTTCATGTTAAACTATTTTTTCTTTTAATTTAACCAGAGGTTCTATATCAACACCTTCTTTATAAATTATAGTTGTAGTTGCAAAGTCATTAAATATCTGGTGATTAGACCAACAAGATAAAATATATCCTGTTGGTAACTTACCCTTTAATGTTCTGAAATTTAATCTTGCTCTTTTATTTAATTGATTTGTAGGAACAGATGTTTCGTTATCCATATTTTTATGGTTAAAACATAATATATCAGGATTCTGTTTATTAATAAAATCTATTGTAATTTTGGTAATTATTTCCATTAAGTTTAATATATCTGATATACCTAAACCTAATTCTTCATCACATAGCTCACCATCTTCCATGGTGCCATATGCTCTTTCCCAGAAAATAAAAGGAGCTTCTTGCTTTTTATTTTGGTTCAAATTAAGTTTATAGAAATTAACAAAGAATACTATATCTTGAAACATGAATTTGGATTCATGTGTTTCAACACCATTTTTGGTATATTTTCTTTCTTTAATTTTTACATTAGTATTTCTATCTGAATTTAATTCCTCAAATAATTTAATAAATCGCATTAACTATATATTATTCCAGAATAGAATTAATTCTATATTCTCTAAGCCAAGCTATATTATTTTTGTGCTTCATGTCATAGAAATAAATGTAGCGATTGCTCCATTTATCTGGAACTGATGAGTTATAAGACCATAAATGTCTACCTAAATCATTTAATTGCTGACAGTCCATAAGTGAAAATCTCCAATCATTACGATTATTATCATTATAATTTTCTATATATTTGTTAATTTCTTTTAATTCATCTGTGTCCATAAGGAACTCATAATGATATAATTCCGTACATTGTAAATTTATTTCCACTAAATATATTTCCATATTAATCCAATAAACTTTCTAATTTGATTTCCCTTAGCATAGCTATATTTTTAATATGAGACATATCATAAAAAAACCAAAATATATTATCATTAGTTCTGTACCAAAGAATTCTGCCATTTTCTCTTAGCGGTGTTGTATCAGTTAGTATTGGCTTACTACAATTATGATTATTGATATCCGACTTAAATACATTTCTATTATAACAGTGTATCCACCAATTAATATCAATCAATGAATCCGTTGTTCGTATGTATTCATAATGGCACAATTCAGTGCATTCTGCATTTCCTTTTATTAAATATAATTCCATATTAGTCATCTAATAATGCTTTCAACTTTAGTTCTCTAAGAAATATTGTATTTTTTATATGCGCCATATCATAAAAGAAATAACGAAAATTTAATGCACACCAAGATGTGTACCAAAAAATTTTACCCATGTTATTTAAGTTATATAAATCATGTACTAAATATGGCGGACATTCCAAAGGATTCCCTTGTTTGTAATTATCTATCCATTTATTAATAGGACCAAGTTCATCAGTAATTGCTATTTTTTCCATTATTTCAATTTCAATAGGTTTACAATAATCTAAGTTAGATATTCCCGTTTTATCATTCAAAAATTCTTTTACTAAATATATTTCCATTAACTATTTTCTATAAGGTTACCCTTGTTATCAATATAATCATCATAATCGACCTCAATAATATCAATCATATCCGGAGTAAATGTTACATCATGCTTTTTTGTCCAAGTATATCCATATCCTTTTTCATATCTACTTGGTGCTATATCCACATTAAAACATATCTTAGCCGTATTATCATATACATATAAAGAGGTGTGTGTGTCGTATTCGTTGTATAATGTACCTGATGCTAAATGTGTATTGTCACGGATAACATCTGACATTGCAGAAGCTATATCATCACATATACCACCACCTCCATACATTTCGTCAATACCATCTTCATCCTGTTCCCATAGGTCATATATTGATTGTGCTGATTTTGCTAATTGTGGTTTAAGTGAAGTTATTATAGAGAGGGGATCCGAGACATTTTCTGTGTATCGTTTATAATTTTCTCTACGAACAGGGAGGTTTTCCCAATCAACATTAATTACGGCTTTACATAATTTTTCCAAGAAAGAAATATTCTGGTACTCCGTTTTCTTATGTTCATTAAAATAACCAACTGATATGTTAGTACATTCACTAATTGAATCAATAAAATTTGCTGAATCTGTAAACATTCCTGTATCATCTTTCTCTACCGACATACCATTATTATTAAGTTCTACGCATAAGGCATTTGCGAAAATGGTTGAGCAACAGGGTTCTTGCATTTGATGAGTTATAATAGAGTTATAACCTTGTCTATCAAAAGATATACACTTGTTTATTCCTTTTAAGTTTTTATTATATTTATCTGATGCTAAATTAGCCGAACCAATTCCACCCATCTCTTCTCCAACGAAAAAGTAATAAAGACCTGGTATATTATGTTCCAACATATAAAGCATAATTGTTACACCAGCTTTATCATCAGCACCTAAAATTGTTTTGCCGTCAGTAGATACGAATTTCTCGTTTTTGTTTTCGTATGTTAATAATTTAACCTTTGATCTTCGCATTGTTGCGGAATCAAGGTGAGATGTAAACATAGTATTACTATCTCCAACTTTTATAAAATAGTTATTATGAATATCTATTTGTAGATTATGTTTAATATATTTTATAACATCTGGTTCTGTTCCGTGTGGATAAGTATTATGTGTTAATGAACAAAATGTATAGAATACATCTTTATGGTTGTGTAAAAAATCATTTTCAAATATACTGACATTTACTTCTTCTTTAAGTAAAGGTGCTTCAACTTCGGTATTTATAAAATAATTGAAATTATTTAGATATTTCATATATTTCATATATATTATTTTGCACAAGGGGCTAATCATCTAATATTTTATTTATTCTATGTTCTCGGAATTCCGCTAATAATATAAATATTCTCATAATATCGTGAGAATAACCTCCTAAAAATTTATCTTCTAAACTGAATATCTGAACAATAGAATTTTCTAATGTAGTTGGCTTAGTTATAGGTTCTATAATATAAATTTTGTCCTGTATAAAAACACCATAATTTTCTAAACAAATGTGTTTATAACATCTCATGCCAGGATAGAATTTATTTTTAATTCTCTTATAGCAGCAATCATATTCTTTCTTTGTTGGTTTATCTCAGCTGTATTATAATTTTTGGTAAGATCGCAAAACATTTCTATTGCATAGCTTTTCATCTTTATAGATTGAACAACATTACATATAGTCAAATTTATTTGGTAATTATCTTGGAAATATTTATCTACATCCTGAATTAACGATAAATCAAATATCCAATTTTTATTTCTTCGTATAACTTCTTCTTCATTGAATATTATGACATATAATTCCTCATAAAGATGTTTTTCTTTATCTCTAACTAGCGCTGCTATTTCAAATTGTTGCGCCTTAACAATCGCCGTTTTAAGCGATTTAATAGCAATTAACTTACAAAATACATCATTTTCTAATAAATTAGCTTTTTTCATACCACATTGCGGCTATCAAGCCTAAGTTTTTTATATAAATATCTGGAATATACCTACTTTCTACATATAAACAGGCTGTTTTATACGAAACTAATAACGGTAGTTTATTTATAGCTTTATTGAATGATTTGCCTGTACAAGCTTTGTCATCAACGATAAGTATTCTTTCGTAATTCTTAGGTATAGATTTTACCTCTGATACAGTAAATAGAGGTAAAGTTTTTTGGTTGGATAAATAGGCACCTAATATCCATCCGCTTCTTTTGAGTGCTACGATACAATCGAAATCCTCTCTGATAATTTTATCAGAGAGGATTTGCATATCTTTATAATATGTCTCAATTGGAATAGTTGGTTTCTTTGTGTACATAAATTATTTTTTAGGGAAGATACTTCTAACCTTTGCAATACTTTCTATTCTTTTAATTTCATTTTTGGCATTTTCAATATTCTGATTTTCTGCCTTAATTAATTGCTCAGTATCATTATATCTATTCCAAATTTCTGCTGCCTCATACTTATTCTTACCACACGTATCAGTATATTTATTACCACATTCTGAATTTTGACATTTACCACCACCGCGCCAGCCGCGCCATGTGGCTGGATAAAATCCTTCTTTATTAAACAATTCTATTTCGGCATTACCGCATTTGAAACAAGGTGCTATTGTGTATTCAACCGTTTCTAAAACTATTCTTTCTACTTCCTCTGTATATTTAATCATTTAATATTTTATTTATTCGTTCCTCTCTAAATTGAGCCAATGTTACTAATCCTAATCTATAATAACTAAAAGCATTAGATGTTAATTTTTTCTCACCATAATCAATAGTGAATTCTATTATAGGTAAATAATCTCCTACTTTTTGGAATCCGATACATACACCTTGTATAGTAGGATAATCCGTAGGTGATACCCATACCATAGTACCTATTTGTATTTCACCTACAACGCAGTGCATATCATTTGGTAGTCCACATTTATAAGCTACTTTAACCATTACATATTAAAAAAAGCGTCAGCAAATTCTTCCAAATCATTTTCATTAAGTCCCGAAATCAAAGTTGAAATATTTTCTGATAACTGTTTCTTGTACTCTTCTATGGTAATATCACCATCTTCAAATGAAGATTTGACATTCCACAATTTTGTTTTCATTGTTGTTATATTCATAATATTTATTTTTATTCGTATATTCCATATCCGAATCCACCACTTAATTCTCTACTATCAGTTAGTCCAGTAATTGCACAACTACCAACATTATTATACTTTCTTAATTCGGAATTTTTAAAATAGGCTTCTTCGCAAATTAATGTTGGTAAAGATACTTTAATGAAATCAATTATAAGATTTCTAAATAATTCTGGTTCATTCAACCAAACATATTCTTCTATATCATCTTCTTCGATAGTGTTACCAGAATAGTCTTGTAAGTCTATTCCGTGTTTCAGAAATTGGTCATATTGATCTTTAGTAGCAGTACACTTTTGATAATCCGAGCATAAATGATTTTTATAATCGTTAGTACCCGTATAATCTTCACCATCACTAATCTGTATACCAATTAATTTACAAGTAGCCTTATACGCATCAATCATTTCTTTAACAGAATGATTTGTTTCCATAACATATGTGTCATATTTGCCATGACCACCGTATCTACTACCTATTGTTATTGATATTCTTATTCCACCTACTGTTACGTGCATTCTCATTCTTCCAATATTTTATTTATTCTTTGTTCTCTAAACTCTGCAAACAGTATAAAAAATTCATTAAGATTATATTCACTGATTGTCCATTTTTTATCTATCAAGTACATATCATCACCATCATTAGGATTTTTCTCTAAATGATAAGTTTCACCTTTAATAAGTGTTCCGGTTGATTTCTTTATACAAAGATATTTCATTAATCAGAATATAAAACATGACAACTATCTACTGTCCAAACACCATCACCATAATTAAAATCTACTTTATCGTTAGGGTGATATTGCATATTAGACTTGTAATAAGAGTGTCCACTATTTGGTTCCTTAACATAGCACACATATTTTGTATTGCAACTATATAGCAAAACAACTAAACTTATTAATATTTTCCTCATTAGTTTAAAATTTCTATTTTAGTTATTGGATGAATTTCCCATACACTATGCCTCCATAGATTACCAGTTCCTTTATCTATTGTTGAATTGGGCCAATGTTCATCATCTCTAAATAAGTAACCATATACTCTTATATGTTTACCTATATAAGGTTTAAGATCTTTAGTTGAACCTAATACATCTCTAAATCTTGGTGTTGCTTCAACTATAAGAGCATTTGCCTTATTAGTTTCGGTTTTTGATTTTACAATATAGATGTGTGTATCTTTATAATTGGCTGAATGACAGTTACAACTTTCTGAGCCACCATCTTGTATTTCCAATACATAGCCTTCTAGGTAAACTGCGGTGTCCCATGTCATGGTATTAGATACAGTTAGTCCTGCCATAACATCGAAAGGAATTTGTATATATTTTTTCGGCGCGGTTCCTCTGTTCTTGTAAGAATCTACTTTCTGATGATGTAACGCAGCAGTTGTGTTTCCGTGATTATCGCCTGTTACTGGGCAACTATTGCCTTTTTGTGCCATGCTATTCATTGAAAATAGCATTATTAGCATCGTTGTTATGTATTTTATCATATATTTTCTATATTACCTGCCTCAACAAGAATTATTGAATTAATTGTATGTATTCCGTATTCGTGATACGGAACGAAATCATTAAAGAACTCAATTTCCTCCTCTGTTAATAAATCTTTGTATTGATTTTTCAATGGAGTTCTTGCCATATCATTTGTTTCATAACTACCATTTTTACCGCCTTTGTCCATGACAATTTTGGCAATCTTCTTGAATACATCATAATCAAATGCTACCAATTTACCATAACCATGTTGCTTATATTCACAGTTAGTAACAACGGTTGCTTCGGTTATCATATCACCGTCATTAGTGTCGCCTTCAATTATAACCACATAATTTGGTTCTTTAATAAATTGACAAATAGTTCTTGTTAATTCACCGGCAGTTTTGGTGCCATCTAAAACCCATTTGATAATTTGCTGTTCTATGTTTGAATATTTTGTCATATTTTATTTAGAATTTCCTTAATACTTTTATTTACTGTGCCAGTATCATCTAATGATGTAGATGTATAAATGAACGCAATAGCCATTTTACTATGACTATCTATAGCTGCTCTCATTAATCTTTTAATATAATTCCTATCAACAGCTTTCCTAAATTTCTTTATAGGTGCTGATACCATGTACGCAAAAGAATCTGATGGCATATAGACTGCGCTAATGCAATTATTTTTAATCCATTTGCCTTTTCTAAAAAGCAAATCAATTTCATCTTTCTTCAACGAATTCTTCATAATGTAAAGATACGAAGAAAAATTGAGAAAAACAAATCATTTTTGAATATTTACTTTAAATTCTTTACCATCTTCATTAAAATAAGTTAATGAGGTAAATCTTGGAGTGGCTACATAATCATTACATGTGCTGTCCCAAGCCATCCAATCTGGTAGATCTTCTTTGTCGAATACCCGTTCTATTTCTTCCATAATAATTCTATATTCGCCGTGTGCTATATTACCAGAACTATTATACCAATTTATAAAATCGAGTATTTTAATTACTTCCGTTTCTTCTTTTAAGATTATTGTTACATCAGAAAATCCATCTGCATCACCGTGCATATTGGTGATAATGAGTTTATAAACAAGCGTAAGTGGCTTAATTTCTTTACCAATTTTTAATATCATAATTCATTGTTATTTAAGAATCCATAAATAGCTTCTTCATATATTTCAGATAAAAGTAAATTATATGCCTCTTGTGCATTTTGCACTTCACCATCAAATATAGGATATTTTTTTAACATTTCTTCCGAACCTTCCTCCTCTTCTACAATTATTAGAAGATCATTATATTCGGCAATTGTGGAAGATGATGAATATCTTGGGAAGTATTTCTCCACAAAATCCCAACTTGTTTTTGTATTCATTATTTTAGTTTTTTAACGTCTGTATCATTAATTGCAATTGTTCTACCTAATTGCTTACCTTCGATTTGAATTCCTTTTACTAAATAGAATCCGATATTATTTAATTTAATATATGCTTCTTTTTCGTTTTTGAAATTACCTAAACACATAACAGCATCTTGTTCTTCACCTAAACAAAGTGTATAAGTGGTTTCATTTTTGAATATCCTTTTAACCTCTTTTTCAAAGTCTATTAAATCTGCCTCACCCATACCACCATGTGTATGATAATTAAAATCATAATTCATTCCTTCAATATCGAATTTACAAGGTAATGTTTCAGATGCAGAATCATATTGTCCTTTTATCGTAAAATTATCAAAATTCAAATCTACTAAACCTGTTTCATATTCTAATATACCATATACATGTTCAAAAGGAAAATATTTCTTTATAATGTCTAATTTGGCTTCTTCATCTTCTAAACCTGGTTCAGCATCATCGCCTAAATCCATTTTTATATGTGGATACTTACTTGAAGTAACTGCACTTTCATTTAGATTCCATTTATTAAAGTTTAATATTTTCATACAATATATATTATTTATATTATACCATTAGCTTCTTTTTCTATATCATCAACATATAAATCAATCATATCCAAATAAAGAGCAAATATTTGATCAGCCGCTTCTTCTTGTTCAACAGATAAACTATCCATTGCCAATTCTAACCCATCTGATAACGCACATAATTCTTCATAGTAATCCACAATGGTGGAATTCATATTTTTAGTTGCGCAAATAAGTCCAGCTAATTCCGATATTATATTTTCTATCGTGCAGTATAATTTCATATTCTGAGCCACTATGGTATTAATTTATATTGATATTGTTGGTAATTTCTATTTAATCTTAAATATACACTTTCATCCCAACATTCCAAATCCGACCATTCTTTTGCAGTTACAGTTGAAATAGGATAAGGTTCTTTGGTAATTTGAACAAATGCTCTCTTACTACCAGAATAAAATTCCACAATATCTCCTACTTTAATATCATGTACATTATATGCCTTTGACATATCACGGCTGGTACCAGTTCGGTGACCTTCGAGTATTAGGTCAATTGTAAATTTGTTAGCAAATTCAGGACGCATCTTTCTTCCGTCATCTCCATCTCTGAATCGCATTGGTATTTTATATTTTATTTTCATGCGCATATTTTTTTAATATCCTGATTTTATCATTCAAATAAGCCATATTAAAACGGAGTGTTTCTGATGGCATTTCTTTGCAGATATATTGGTAAAAATTATAAGCACTCCTTAATTCTTTTTTCATAATTTATAATTTCATTTTTGAATATTTCAGCCTGTTCGTATTCTTCATTTTTTACACAAGAGCCTAAACTAAGGTACTTACTAAATAAAGCTTCATCGTTATTCACCTTAGTTAGTATTAAATTTCTTGTTTCTTCCATTTTATCCATTAAATCTGCTTCTGAGTGTATCCATTCAAGTGTTTTTGAATCTAATTCAAAATCTTCATCAAGTAAATCAACGCTCCAAAAAATGTCAGACATATTAATGTAACTTTCTATTAATTCTAATATTTCTGTCATTTTACTTCCTCTAAATCTTTTGGTAGGTAAAGATATTTTAACCCACCTACCCATTCTACCTGAACTTCGGGCCAACTTTCATAAACAGGTTTCTTTTCTACAATTGTACCAATACATCTACCAAATTCTGCTACATGACCTTTTGTATATTTATTACAGTTTCGTTTGAAATCTTTGGTTAATATAACTCTGGTTCCTATCTTCATTAATTAAACCGTATTAATTTACCATCTTCGAATAAAGATATTTCTCCATCAAAGTATCCATATTCTTCATCTACTACACTCTTTGCCTCTTTCATAGTATCACATAGATAGATTTCCCAATTACCTAATACTTCTGAATAAGAACCACCGAATCCAAATACAATTAATACATATCCGGTTGGATGATTAACTTTTATATAAGTTTCTAAAACTTTGTCCGCATATAGTGGATCTAATTGTGTTATCATAAAAAATAATTATAAATACATCTGTCCAAACCAATAGCTATTTCTAATACCAACATATCCTTTTCAACTGAACCAGTTTTAGTATTAAATTTAATTTTCTGAGGAAAATCGGTTCTCTTTGAAATAGAAGCTATCTCCATCCATTTATCGCCATTATCAATTTCAATATCCATCGTTCTCAATGAGTAGGAAGGTAATCTATCTGATTCAACTATTCTTGCAGGTTTGCCAATTACTTTCTGGAACATAGCTCTTATAGGTTCGAGAACTTTTTCTTGATAATCATTTAAGGTATCAGCGGAGTATATACATTGAAACTCTTGTTGATAAAATTCCTTTAATCTCATGTTCTTTGAAACCTGGTCTTGCTCACGCCTAAATGACTTACCAGTTTGATGAATACAAAATGGTGGAAGTATTTGATTACTATTAAGCATATGACAAGCATAAGCATAAGAAGTTGGTGTAGTTTCTGGACGAAGAACTAGTTCACAATTACCTGTATCAAGTTTAACATGACCTAATGGTTTATTTTCATCTTGCATCCATAATTCCTTAGTTTCCTGAACCCAAATATCATCATTAGTATAATTAGGATTAACCAATTCTCTTGGAATAAGAACTGGTGCTTCTATTTCAAAAAAGTGCCAAGCACGATTTTCCGAACGAAGAATTGCTTCAATTTCGTCTGTAAATATTTGCTTTATATAATTTCGGTATTTAATTTCTTTTTCGTTCCAAAAAATTAAACCGTTTGTTTCGTATAAGTTAATCATATTACTTTAAGTTGTGTGAAAATGTTGTCTGTTATTTGTACTTCCTTTGTAGTTAAATTCGTTCTTAAATAGCTCCCTTATACTATCATACTCATCATATAAATAGTCTATTGGGTGCTTCTTTAACGTCAAAGGATTCAATAATTCATACTTATTCATTGCGTAGTCTAATGTATATTTAAGATATTCCATTGGCTCTGACATAATATGAAATGCCAAATGAGTTGTACATAATTCAAACCAGTGCATCTCATTATAACCAAAATCTTTTATACCTTGTTTAGGTATTTTTATAGTAGTAGATACAACATATATTGTTGCATTTGGATTATTATTCTCGATAATATTATTACACATTTCGTATAATTTAGCCTGATGACTACTATTAACTTCAATCCCGACTATTCTATTATTTTCTGAATATTTCTTTTCTATTGTTTGTATCATTCCTTTATTAGTAATTGTTTTAATGGATCTGCAACATCATGATATAGATAATACTATAATACTATTACTTGACTGTTTTCTTTTTATCGCATCCCTTATATGTTCTTTTGCCCAACAAAATTCTACTGAGCCGCCTCCATTTCTGTCTGAATACATACCATATCCTCTTGTTTTTCTTGATTCCATTTCGGCATGTTCTTCCTCTTTATTAACTTCTATTAATAGTTTTTCCAATATCTTGACAGAAGTTAAATCTAAAAACTTATCTAATTTTTTCTTATTCCTTATGTATCTCCAGATAATATGCATATCCTTTGCATATTTAAGAGGTCTTATAGGATATTCCAGCTCTTCAATTTTCTCTGTCAATTCATCAACTTTTTTATACCATGTGGTAACATTCCATTGATTATTGTAAAATTTCTGTTGATGTGCCTGATGAGATTCTAATTGTTTATGTGCCTCTTTTAATTCTTCTTTTAAGTCTTTTAATTCTTGCATATTTACAAATATACGAAAATTAATTGATAAAAACGAATGAAATAAATTATATACGAGCAATCCAATTACTTACGGCTCTTGACATACTTATATTGTCTTTTGATTTACTTTCAAGTTCTTCCAGAGTTAAAATACTAACATCTCCATATGTGCTGATATTGCATTTATCATTATTAGTATAAACATCCACAATACCGTTCTCTCCATCTTGA
>Ga0209777_10002500_pt1 | contig 24050 bp, 23 predicted proteins | sample FrelakmetHBP12HB_FD_187147 | JGI IMG/M metagenome (GOLD analysis project Ga0209777, IMG submission 187147) | Freshwater lake sediment microbial communities from the University of Notre Dame, USA, for methane emissions studies -HBP12 HB (SPAdes)... | ecosystem: Environmental > Aquatic >... | reverse complement strand
CTCCCTTGACGGGAGAGGGTGGGGGTGAGGGTGAGTCAAAGCCTTTGCCCCCTCACCTCAATCCTCTCCCCCGGAGGGGAGAGGAGCTATTTGGGGTTATTTTCTAACTAACGGAAAATATCACCTTTTTTGAAGCCTGTCAATTTATATACACTTTTTTGCGAGTCTTTGAAAGGGAAGATTTCAGTGAGGAGCGGAATTGGCATAGCCCGAAGTCAATCCAGGCGGCTTGCAGCGTAAGGGGGCCGCAATTTGAATGCCGGATTTGGAGGACGGGGAGGGAAAGACGAAACGAACGTGCCGCGTAACCTTACGCGGGCGGCGCGGAAAAGGCATCCCACATTGTCATCGGTCTGGTTCAGGCAGCTTTTCGATCTCTCCGTGCTTTAGGTCTGGATTTGGTTCCCCTGGAAGGCATGGTCCTGATAAGTGCCCGTAGAACTTCATTGACGGAGTCTGGGGTCTGGAAAACCTCTGAGACGTCAGGATCGAGTACTACCACCACGCGGTCCTCATCCGGTTGACCAGCGAAGCGATTGGGTTTCGCCCTCCCATAGTCGAAGTGATATTCCTCCCTGATTTCGTCCTCCACAGCGGTGGCCTTAGCGGTGCCGGTTCTTTTCATAGTCGCCTCTTTCCCTGGTAGTCACCGGACGGGCGCTGATGATTCGAATGACCTTCGGTTGCTTCTCCACGAAGGATGCAATCAAAAGCCTTCCCGTGGCCGAGTGTCCAATGATGATCTCCCTCGGTTCGTATTCCGAGTGGTCTTCGTCATCGAAGATGCGTGCCAATGGGTCATGGAACACGGTGCTGGCTTCGTCGTAGCTCACCCCATGTTTTCTGAAGTTTATCGCAGCTTTCTTTCTATCCCATTCGAAACGAAGGCCCATGTCCTCCTGACCCTTCTTTGACCCTGAACGACTCTAACGCTGAAAAGCACTCTCTCTGCAACCCCTAAGGGGTCTCGACCGGGAACAGACTCACAACCTGCACAACCCCGCCAGCCTGCTTTTGGAATCGATGTACCTCTTCGCCGAGTGCGGAAACGGTGCCATCCGGCTCGACGGCAATAGCCGCCCCCGAAGGAATACCATGGCCGATTGCGCCAATCGGGGAGAGTGAGAGAAGAGTCTTCAACTCCTCCCAGCCCTCAGCCTCACCGTGAGTGTCGCAGAGAACGGGGGCGAATCCAAGGCAGTCGAAGACTTCGGAACTCCCATCGTCATCGGGGTCCCTCCACCGAATCCACTGCAGGGCAAGTATGATGCTTCCGGCGGAAATTCCGAAAAAAGGTTTTCCCGTGCGATGCAGGCGCCGAAGAACCTCCGTCATCCCCTTCTTCTGGAGAACCCGCATGCCCTCCCAGACGTCGCCACCGCTTAGAAACACGAGGTCTGAGGCCTCGATCACTGCCTTCGCCTTTCCCCCATCCCCATCCCTGCCGCATAGAGGGGCAAGCGTCACCTTCCCCGCTCCTGCCTTCTCGAAGCGTGCGGCATTGTAGAGCCGAAACTCGGCGTCGTCCCCCGAGGCGGCGCCTACATAAGCGATCGTTGGCCGTGGGACGCCCGTCCGACGGAAGACCGCCTGGAGGAGCGGATCTGAACCCTTCTGCATCCGGGTCCCCGGACCGCCGGCGATCAGGAAGATCGGCACACATTTCTCAGACATGGAGCAACTCCGTCTTTGCAGTCGCTACGCCTGGATCGAGCGGGAAGTCCCGCTTTGCGAGAAGGAACTTGCCGGACTTCTCGGGCAGGAGCGCATGAACTTCGCTTACTGCGATCTCCACGCGCTGTCCGAACATATCCCGAAGGATCTCCCCTGCGTCCCGGGCCGCCCGCTTCCCCAGGCCGTCTTCGCCGACCACGTCGAGCCGGACCTTTTCCGGGGCCTCCTGAACGAGCCTGTATTGCTCCAGGCCCTCGACCCGGGCGAGTGCGTCGTCCATTTCGCGATGGGTCACGAGCCTTCCGTCTTCTGCAATGCACAGGCTTTTCAGCCTGCCCTCGATCGCAGAGAGGGTGATACCGAAGTTCCTGCCACAGGGGCAGGGCCCTGGCGCCAGGCGACCGATATCACCGATGTCGAATCGGACGAGCGGGAACCACCTGTTCCCGAAGGTCGTAGAGAAGATGCGGCCAACCCCACGATGGGTCTCCACGTGGTCGGTGAGAGGGGCAAAGTCCACACGGCAGAATTCGAAATTCTGGTGGAGACTGCCGTGCTCACACTCCATGAACACGTACCCGGCCTCTGTGGAGCCATAGGAGCTGGCGATCGGTGATTGGAACACGCGGCGGATGGCGCGTAGCTGAAGTGCGGAGGGGAATTCGTAGGTGAGGGTGATGAGCGGGGGCTGGTAGACAGCCGCGCCCGTCCTCCAAGCGAATCGCGCCAGACGCGCGAGAAGCGACGGGTTGGCCTCCACGACCGCGGGCTGGTAATCCGCCAGTTCCTCAAGAATCCTTTTTTCGTGCCCCCCGGGCCATTCGGCCGTGGTCCAGAATTCGTTGAGGAAGAGGAATCTCCCGAGCATCCGGCCTTTTCGGGCGATGGGTCCATTCTCCGACCGAGGCCCAACGGAGAGGGCGCTGGCGAGGATCGCCTCGCGGTGCTGCCCTGTGGCCACACGGGCCGCAACCGAGTTCAGTCGCCACGACGCGCGCTCCGAGGCGTCCCACCACTGCTGATTCCAAATGTTTTCCAGCGCCTCGTCCGCCGTACCGCTGGTGCGCACGAAGCTCACTTCCCCGCGAGCAAGGGCGGCATCAAGGTCGAGGCCCCGGGGCACAACACCGAGGGGGAAATGGACCCGTATGTCGTCTTTCGTGAGGACGGGGAGTGAATCGTAGCGGACATCAACGCCGTGCCCTTCACCGGGGTCGAGGGACCTCCAGGATTCATAGATCGGCGTGCAGCCGAGGGCCATCTCAAGGGTTTCAAGGCTCCGGCGCTCATAGTCGAACCGTGCGTCTGCAGTCGTATGTGTATAGATTTTTTCCATTCAATGGAAATACGATATGCGGCGTTCCATGTCAAGCTACCAGCCAGCAGTAGGCGCGTGGCGTGTGCCTTAGCGGGTGCCGGGATTTTTAGGAACCCTTCGAAGAAATGTGATAAAATGGAACCCTGAAAAGGAGAACCTATGGACAAGAAAGTCATCATCGATTGTGATGTGGGAGTGGATGATGCCCTGGCGTTGATTCTCGCCTTCCACTCCCCCGAATTGGGGGTAAAGGCCGTAACAGGCGTAAATGGAAATGTCCCCTTGGATCTCGTATTCGAAAATATCCAGAAGGTCCTTTCCCTCATTAAACCAGGCGCTCGGCCCTTGATTGCGAGGGGTGCTGACCGACCTCTCAAGGGCCATCCAGTTTATGCCCATTCCGTCCATGGAGAAAGCGGGCTGGGAGGAGCGAAGATCGAGGTCAGGGGGGGTGAAACGTGGTGGGAGTCTTTCCACGGAACGGCAGACGAATTGATCACGAAGCTGGCGCGCCAATGTCCGGATGAGATCACATTGATCGCCACCGGTCCTCTTACCAATGTGGCACTGGGAATCCGGAAAGATCCGGAGGGGATGAGAAAGCTAAAGGAAGTGGTCGCCATGGGAGGAGCAGTTCGGACGAAAGGCAATATTACTCCTTACGCTGAGTTCAACGTCTATTCCGATCCCCTCGCTGCCAAAATTGTCTTTGAATCGGGATTGCCGGTGACACTGGTCCCACTCGATGTGACTCATCAGGTTTTTCTCACGCCTGAACTTCTCGAGACAAAGGTGAACCCAGTCGGCAATGCCTTTTCGAAATTTGTGATAGACGCTATCGGATACGATACAGAGGCCCATCGATTTCGAAGAAGAGAAGTCATGTTTCTCCATGACCCCCTCGCAGTGGGCGTGGTAGTCAACCCCGGACTGGTAAAAAAGCAACGGCTGCGCGTCCATGTTGAGACGGAAGAGGGAGAACATTTTGGACAGATCCAAGAAGTCGAGAAAGGTCCGGAGATCAATGCCTGTCTACGGGTGGACGCAAGCGGGTTTCTGGATATGTTCTTGGGAAGGCTGGAGAGAATGGGTTGACTTCTTACGGGAAGTCCACTATCCTAATCGTTAGGCCCGCAAAGAAAGGAGACAACCATGAACGAGGTGCTCAATACCATTCAAAATCGACGCACGATTCGGCGGTTCCGACCCGATCCCATCGAGAGCGAGAAGCTCCGGATGATCCTGGAAGCGGGGAGATGGGCGCCCTCTTTCAGTAACCTTCAACCCTGGAAATTTATCGCCGTCAAAGATAAGGAGTTAAAGAATGCCCTCGACGCTGTGGCAAAAGAGAGCGTCCTCCACTGGGGCATCCATCAAGCGCCGGTGGTGATCCTTGTCTGCGTCGATCGGCGGGTCGATCCTCTCCATGCCATTGAAGCGGGTGCCGCTGCCACCCAGAATATGGCCCTGGCTGCACAGAGCCTGGGATTGGGGTCCGGCTGGATCGGGATCTGGGGAACCGAGGCCGAGGCGGCTGTTCAGAAGCTCTTCAAGTTCCCTGAGACGGTTCGAGTGGTTTCTTTGCTTCCTGTAGGTATTCCGGATGAGTCTCCGAAGATCCTCCGGAAGTCCCTGGAAGAGGTTATGGAGGTCATATAAAGAATCATTGCAAATTGCAAATTGAAAAATGCAAATTGCAAATTATAAATCCGGTAATGACAAACTTATGGCAGGAAGATCAGGTCAGAAGGGTCATCCATTCGGGATGAAGATCAGGCTTCCCGGATAGCCGTGGATCCCCTCCGTGTTCTCGTCGCCTCGGCAGTGACAATTCTATCGGGGACGATTGACCGGATAGACGGGTTCTTTCCCGTCCAGAACTCTCACTACGTCCACAGCCACCCGGCTCATCCTCTTCAGGGCTTCCTCTGTGTGGGCTGCCATATGAGGGGTGCCGATGAAATTGTCGAACTTGAGAAGGGGATGGTCTTTCGAAGCCGGCTCCACTTCGAAAACGTCCGCACCCGCCCCGGCAATCTTGCCCCCCTTCAAAGCGGAAGAGAGGGCCTTTTCATCCCAGATGGGACCTCTCGCGACATTGATGATATAGGCCGTCGATTTCATCAGACCAAATTCACGCTCTCCGAGAATCCCTTTCGTGGAAGGAAGCATCGGTAGGTTGACCGAGACGAAATCGGACCGGGACAAAAGCTCCTCCAGGCCCACCTTCTCGGCTCCGATCTCCCCTTCTGCATCCTCAAACCGAAACTCGTCGTAATAGAGAACCTTCATATCAAAACCATATCGGCCGATCCGGGCCGTCGCCTTGCCGATTCGGCCGAACCCGAGGATGCCGAGGGTTTTTCCATGGAGTTCGTTTCCGATGTATTGATACCGAGCCTCCCATCGGCCTTCCTCACGAAAAGCCCTCTCCCCCTTCCTCAGCATCTTTGAAAGCATCAGGGCAAGACCGAAGAAGTGTTCGGCAACCGAGATGGCGTTTGCATCCGGGGTGTAGACAACCCAGACCCCCCGTTCGGTGGCTGCTTCAATATCAATGTTCTCCACCCCGACTCCATGCCTCCCGACGACCTTCAGCCGAGGAGCCGATTCCATGACCCTGCGGCTCACTCTTCCATTGGCCCGGATGATGATGGCGTCCACATCCTTGACCCGCTCGACACTATAATCTTCATCATACTTGTCGCCGAAAAGAAGGTCTGCCCTTTCCATCAGGATGGCCTTTCCTTCCTCGTGCATCTCCTCGTAGAGAAACACCTTGAACTTCGTCATCCTCTCCTTCTCCTCCTCTGCTTTCCTATATAGGCTGTAAGGGGAGACCGGCCGGTCGCCCCTACTGCTGAACCTTAACCTTACCCTTACCCTTACCCTTATCCTTATCCTTATCCTTGACCTTAGTCTTAACCTTAACCTTAGTCTTAACCTTAACCTTAGTCTTTTCCTTTTCCTTATCCTTTTCCTTATTCCTCGATCCCGGCGAGGCGTTTGGCGCAGCTCTTCTTGCGGTTGATGTCCGATTCCCGAAAGATCGTGAGTCGATGGGCTGCGGGTGATCCTCCTCCGTGAATATCCGAAATCGTATCGGCGCTCTCCATGGCCATCTTCTCGACGAGACGAAGCATTTTAATCCTCTTCTCCACGGGCACTCCTGTAGCCCCTTTCAGGTATTTTTTAAGCAGTTGGCCGATCTCCGGATTGCTGAAATCGCGATCCGAGGGGAGGTCTGCAACAAACCCGCCGGCGACATCGACGAGGAGACGGGTGGCTTCAGCCATCTCCCTCCCCTCGTGGATCTTGGAGGCGTTCGCCAGGATGGGATCGATGAAATAGGTTCCCGAAGGTTCCTTCTTCCCTTCGTAGGAGGCGGCCAGGCTGCAGCCATAAAGGGTTTCGGCGATGTGGATCATGTCGATCACTTTCTCCTTATGGTGGCTCACCTTGGCGGTGCCGTTATAATCCATCATCAGGAGGGCTGCGCCGGTCATGGCATCGATTTTCCCCGATTTACATCCCCCGTGGGATTGACGATGGAAGGCAGAGAAGCGGCTGACCATCTCTCCAGCGAATTCGACCTCTCTGAACATGAAGACCCGTTCCCACGGTACGAAGACCTCATCGAAGATCAGGGTCGGGCAATATTTGTTGTAACGGATGTTGCCGCAGTCCACGCCCTCCGTCTCGCGGGTATCGAGGGAATTCCTCCCGACGACATGGATGAGCCGCTCGGTATCGGAGGGAACGGCAAAAGCCAGGGCAAAATCCTCATCACCCTTTCCCAAAGCTCTGGTCGGAAGGACGATAATCTCGTGGCAACTGAGAGAGCCGGTTTGATGGACCTTGGCCCCCCGGACGATAATCCCCTCTTTCGTCCGGTCGACCACGCGGAGATACATGTCCTTATCGGGCTGTTCACGAGGGCTGAGATTACGATCCCCTTTGACATCGGTGACACTTGCATTTGCGGTCAAATCGTTCATCTGCATGTACTTCAGGAAATCCATAAATCGATCGTAATAGTGAGTGTCGTACTTCTTATCGATGTCATAGGTCACGATGGACAAGGTGCAGAGACAGTCCAGCCCCGTGCACCGCTGGTGGCAAGTTCCGACATGCCCCCCGAGAATCCGGTTGATCTTTACCCGTGCCACAAGATCCTCAATCGATTGAGGGGGAAGGGTGAAGCGGTTGACCGTCTCTCCCGTGAACGGAGAGATCCCCGAGAAGAGCTCTCTGTATTTTTCGTCATTCGCAAGCTCATAAGTAGCCCCTGTGGCGTTGATTCCCCTGCGGATTCGCGGATGATCGACGGGGCATTCTATTTTTTCGCCAAACATGTAGACCGTCGGTTTTAGCTTCCTCAGACTCTCCAGATACTGGTCAAATGTCTTGACAGCCATGTCTTTTCTCCTTCCTCTTCATGACGAAAAAAAACCCGTTCAGATTTCGAGCTCCATGTTTTTGATTCCGAAGTCCGCAATCCGAAATCCGCAATTTAGAGTTCAAGTCCCCGTCGGAAGGCCTTGAGGTTCAACTCCTTTGCTTTCTTGGGAACGCTCACCTCAATCGCCTTTTCCATCGCCTCCACGGAAAGAAGCCGTGTCTTCTTCATAAGAGCACCGAGAATGATCAGGTTGGCGACGACGATATTTCCCATTTCCTTTTCAGCAAGGCTGCTTGCCGGTACGGAAAGGATCTCGTAGTCCCCGGGTTTGGCCCCTTTCACGAGATCCGAATCGATGACGAGCAGTCCCTTCGGTTTGATTTTATCCACATATTTCGGCAGGGCCTCCTCTGCCAGGGCGATCAGGATATCCGGTCTTCTCACCTGAGGATCAGAAACGGGTCCGTCCGAGATGATGACCTCGGCTCTGGCCGAACCGCCTCTCAGCTCCGAGCTGTAGGATTGAGTCTGAACAGCTTTCCTGTTCTCAAAAAGGGTGGCAGCCGTCCCTAATAGAATGCCCGATAGAACCACTCCCTGTCCACCCACGCCTCCGATCAATATCTCCGCACGGCTCATGCATTTCCTCCCGATGCTCTCTTCTTCATCTTCTCGATCTCTTCGATCATTTCAGGCTTTTCAATATCAACCAGTTCTCCAACGATAATGCGCCCCTTCAGCTCCTCCTCGGTGAGTTTGGCTGCTTCCTTTGCCAGAAGGGACCTCTTCTTGTAATCCTCCATCATTTGAATGGCACTGCCCAGTCCCGTCTTTCTCCCAAATTGGATGGGACAATGGGATAAGACCTCGATGAAGGAGAATCCCTTCTTCTGGATCGCCTTCTTAAGGGAGCCGGTGAGCTGCCTCGGGTGAACCGTTGTCCAGCGAGCGACGAAAGAAGCCCCTGCTGCAATGACCAGCCTGGAAATGTCGAAGGAGTTCTCAAACGTGCCGTAAGGGGTGGTGGTCGTCTTCACGCCAATGGGCGTGGTCGGAGCGGCCTGCCCTCCGGTCATGCCGTAGATCCCGTTATTGAGGCAGATGACCGTCATCTCAATATTTCTCCGGGCGTTTTGAATCAGGTGGTTTCCACCGATGGCGGCTAAATCGCCATCTCCGCTGGTCACCATCACCTTCTTTTCAGGAAGTCCCATCTTGATCCCGAGGGCAAAGGCGATCGGCCTGCCGTGGGTGGTATGAAGCACGTCTGCATTGAAAAAAGGACTCGGGATCCACGCCGCACAGCCGATTCCTGAAACAAAGACGAAATCGTCCAGCTCCAGGCCCAGTTCGTCAATGGCCCGAAGAATGCTCTGGACGACAATACCGTTTCCACAACCCGGGCAGTTGGTCGTGGAGGTAACAGAGGGGCGTCTGAATCGATGAAGGGGGTGAAGTATCTCACTCATTTCGCAACCTCCCGTATCTTTGTCAAGATATCTTCTGGATCCTGGATCTGTCCCATGAGCCGCGGGGGCAGGAAAGAGACTTCAGAGAAGTGGGCCGCCTCGGCTTTGATGTAAGGATAGATCTGACCCAGATTGTTTTCCAGAACGATGACATGTTTTGCCTGCCTGGCCATCTTCTCGATCTCCTCCTCGGGGAAAGGCCAGACCGTGATCAGCCGGAGTGTTCCAACTGGAATCCCTTCTTCCCTTGCCCGGGAGGCCGCCGTGGCCGCCGCCCGGGCTACAGCCCCGTAGGAGACCAGAACGATCTCTGCTCCCTCGTAGTCACGCTCGATGAGAGTGATCTCATCACGGTGCTTGAGAATCTTATTGCTCAGCTTCCGGATGTAATTGTCCAGGGCGGAGAGGTCGATGAGATTCCGCTTCCCGTATTCATCATGGCATGAACTGGTGACGTGGGCCTTGTAACCCCGTCCGAATACCGGCATGGGAGCCACATCCTCGTCGAGAAAACCTTTCACCCTCTGAGGATCTGCCCCTGGTTCGGGAATTCGTCGATAGACCGTCTTGATCTTTTCGGGCTCCGGAATGATGACCTCTTCCCGCATATGGCCAACGAAGGCATCCGAAAGGATGAAGACCGGCGTGCGATATTTCTCTGCGTAGTTAAAGGCGATGACGGTGTGATCGAACATCTCCTGCGGAGAAGAAGGACAGAAGGCGATGATCTCATAATCGCCGTGAGACCCCCTTTTCGCTTGAACCATGTCGCCCTGAATTCCGATGGTCGGCATTCCGGTGGAGGGGGCTCCCCTCTGAACATTGACAATCACACACGGTGTCTCTACGCCGATGGCAAAACCAATATTCTCGAGCATCAGGCTGATGCCGGGGCCGGAGGTCACGGTCATCGATTTCTTGCCCGCCCACGAGGCCCCGATGACGGCCGCAATGGAGCTGATCTCGTCTTCCATCTGGAGAAAGGTCCCGCCGACCTGTGGAAGCCTCTCTGCCAGCTGGTTTGCGATCTCTGTGGCCGGCGTGATGGGATACCCTGCCGTAAATTCGCAGCCCGCAGCAATCGCACCCTCTGCGCAGGCTACGTTTCCCATCATGAAATACCTTCCTGTGAGCACGCGTTTCTCACTCATCCCCGGGCACCTCTCTTCCCCTTCTTCCCCGCTACGGCGATGGCCAGGTCGGGACAGAAGATCATGCAATTCTCACACGATGTGCAGGCTTCTCCATCGATCACCTCAGGCGGCCTGTACCCCTTCGGGTTCAGGTCTTCGGAAGGCTCGAAAACCTTCTTCTTGCAGACGTAAAGACAGATGCCGCACTCCTCAACACCCTTGCATAGCTCTCGGTAGATTCGAATCTCAGACAACGGGGTTCACTCCTTTCGTTCCTTAGAAAATACGCTTTTTCATAATCCCTCCCAACCTCCCTTTGGCAAAGGGAGGGGTAACTTAGCCCCCCTTTGATAAAGGGGGGTGCGGGGGGATTTTTCCCGCCATGGCGGGATTCGTGGCTGCCCTACGGGCATGACCATTATGTAGACAATAAGAGACCTGTAGGGAACGGTTTCAAACCGTTCCCTGCGGACCATACAGGCTTCCTAACCCTATCCCTGACCCAGTCAGTCATGTTCACGTTTTTCTGTTCCTGTCAGCCATCCCTCTCAATTGAGACATGTAACTGTCCCTTGAAATCGTGAGATGTTCGACGATGAGCTTCTGCAGCCGTGACAGATTCCGTTCCTGGATGGCTTTGATGATCTCTTGATGCTCAACGATGGATTCTTCAATGCGATGGGGAAGGGACCAGGCATTAAACTGAACAATATGGGCCTTCGTCCGGAGATAATCGATGATCTGGTAGAGATACCTGTTCCGGCACGCTTTGAAGATCGCCCGGTGGAACTCGGAATCCTTCTCAATCATCTGGTGGGTCTTCTTCCGGAGGTGCTCCTCCACTTCCCTCGACAGTTTCTTCAGTTTCTGGACGTCCACCTGGGTAATGTGATCTAAGACAAGGCGGGCCGCAACTCGTTCAAGTTGGGCCCGGACAAAATAGATTTCTTCAATCTCATCGGCGGTGAGATCGGCAACCACGGCCCCTCGATAGGGTATGGTTCGAACGAGACCCTGCCCTTCGAGCTTCTTGATGGCTTCACGGATGACCGTACGGCTCACCCCGAACCTTGAGATGAGGTCCATCTCGACAAGGCGTTCTCTGGGTTTGAAATGACCCGAGAGGATGGCCTCTTCGATCTCTTTGGTCACCCTCGTTGAATTAACGCTTGACATGGGATTTCGTTTTGTCTAAAATGGCTTAGGTTTTAATACAATCTTGTATACCATTTTCAGGAAAACCCTGTCAACTTTTTTTAAATCTTCACGGGAGGCCTTGAGATGACTCGATTGAGAACGCTTTTCACCCCCTTTCGGATCGGAAGCCTGGAGATACGAAACAGGATCGTCATGCCGCCCATGGCGACCAACTTCGCAGGCGAGGATGGCTCTGTGAATGAACGCCATATCGCTTACTATCTGAAGCGGGTGAAGGGGGGAGCTGGCTACATCACCTTTGAGCATACGGGCATTCTCAGGCAGGGCAGGGCCTTCCCCAACATGGCACTCCTCGATTCGGATCAGAACATTCCATCGTTTAAGAAGCTCGTGGAAGCGGTTCATCGAGAAGGTGGAAGGATCGTCATTCAGATCAATCACGCGGGCCGTCAGACCTCTGCTTCGATCACGGGCAGTCCCATTGTCGCGCCTTCCGCGATCCCCTGCCCGGTGCGAATGGAGATGCCCCGGCAACTCTCCATTGCGGAGATTCAGAGGATCGCTCAGGCCTATGGTGAAGCAGCGCGACGCGTCAAAGAAGCGGAAGCCGATGGCGTTGAAATCCATATGGCCCACGGATATCTGCTCTGCCAGTTTCTCTCTCCATTCTCGAATAAGAGAACGGATGAATACGGAGGTGACCGGGACCGCAGGATGAGGATGGCCATTGAGGTCCTCAGGGCGGTGCGAAGAGAAGTGGGTTCCGATTTTCCGGTGATCTGCCGTCTCAGCGCTGATGAGTATGTGGAGGGTGGCTTAAAGCTGGAAGATACGAAAGAGATCGCAAAGGCCCTGGAACGAAATGGCGCCGATGCCCTTCATGTCTCCGCCTGTGTGGCTGCGTCGGGTTATTTGAATCATCCCCCTTATTATGCAGAGGAAGGGATTTTTGTTCACCTTGCCCAGGGTGTCAAATCGGTTGTTGCCATTCCTGTGATCACTGTGGGCCGAATCCGCACTCCCGAGCTGGCGAACCGGATCGTCGAGGAGAAGAAGGCCGACCTTGTCTCCATAGGAAGGGCTCTGATTGCTGACCCTGAGCTTCCGCTCAAAGCCTTTGAGGGAAGAACCGGGGATATCCTTCCCTGCATCTCCTGTAACCGGTGCATTCTCAGCATCCGGAAGGGCGCTCTTCAATGTGCCGTAAATCCGGAAACGGGCCGGGAGGAAGTGTTTCAACTCGAAAAGACCAGGCGTCCGAAGAAGGTGTGGGTTATCGGAGGAGGTCCAGCCGGCATGAAGGCTGCAGAGGTTGCTTCTCGCCGCGGTCACGAGGTAACCTTGTATGAGAAGAAGGGGCAAGTTGGAGGCAGGTTTCTTCTCGCTGCCATTCCTCCCGGGAAGCAGGTTCTGAGTGAATTTATCGATTATCTGAAGGCAAGGCTTGAGAAACTGCCGGTGAGGATGATCCTCGGCAAGCCATTTGATCCCTCCGCATTGAAGGAAGAGAGACCCGATGTGATCATCCTCGCAACGGGAGCCAGACCATCCTATCCGGCGATCGAAGGGATGAAAGAATCACAGGCCATCTCTGTTGATGATGCCTTGTCGGGTTCCGTTGCCATCGGCAGGAAAGTCCTCATCGTGGGAGGGGGAGGCATCGGTGCTGAGGCAGCCGATTATCTCTCCGAGCTCGGACAAGAGGTGACACTCGTTGAGATGCTGGAGGGCATCGCCCTTGATCTGGTCGGCCACCTTCAACACTTCCTCAACACGAGACTGAAGGCAAAAGGGGTACACGTCTTAACCCGGACGAAGGCCGTCCGCATCGAAACGGGAGCCCTGTGGGTGGAAACCTCCCGGGGGACCAGGAAGCTCGAAGGTTTCGACTCGATCGTCATCGCCTTGGGATCGGTTTCCAACAACGAGCTGGCAGAATCATTGAAAAATAGGGTCACGGAGTTCTACGTCATCGGTGATGCCTTAAAACCAAGGGAGGTGATGGAGGCAGTCTTTGAGGGAGAAGAGATCGCTCTCAAAATTTGAAAGGGGGTGAGACTTGGCTGTAATTGGGAATCGCGGATTGCTAATTGAAATCAGTCTAATCGGCCTTTTTGAATCGGTGCAATCAGCGTAGCAATTGCGAATTGCGGATTGAACACCGAAAAGGAGTATTTAAGCAAAGTCCAATGAGGGTGGGTTCTGTTTCGAACTGATTCGGAAAGGAGGGAAACATCCATGTACCGTAAAAGTAAATGGTCGATCGCTTTTATCGCTATTCTGTGTATCGTTTTCATTCCCGTTTTGGTTTTCTCCGCTGAAAAGAAGGTCGTCCGGATTTGGCACACGGAGACTGAGCCGCAGACGATCGCAGCAGTCCAAGAGATCATCAATGACTACGAAAAGCTTCATCCTGACGTTACCATCAAGCAGGAGGGTCTCGCCTGGGGGGACCTGGAGGCCAAGCTGACAGCGGCTTTGGCGGCGGGCGCGCCGCCGGATGCCAGCCACGGGCAGGCGTTTACCTGCGCCTCCTTCTATCACAAGGGCCTCCTTCGCGATCAGGAGGACATCGCTAACGCCGTTGGAAAGGATAACATTTTCGAGTCCGTTCGGAACCTGTGCAGGTTCGAAGGAAAGTACTATGGCGTCACGCACTCCCCGAACACGAACCTCCTCATTTACCGTAAGGACATCTTCAAACAGAAGGGATTGAAGCCGCCGGAGACATGGGACGACTTCATCAAGGTGGCCCAGGCCATGATGGAGCGGGATTCCTCGGGACGGGTGACGCGCTACGGTCTCTCACTCCCGGGCGTCCCCCTGTTCGTCAATATCCTGGTTGCAGAGTTGACCAAGGCCAACGGAGGTCGGCTCTTCGACCTGAAGACGGGTCGGCCAACCTTCACCGAGAAACAGGTCATCGAGGTACTCGATTTCTACAAAAAGCTCAACGACACCGTCCTTCCCCCGGGATGGCTTGGCCACGGTTATCTGGATACCTTCACTAACCTTGCCACCGGCAAGGTCGCTATGGTGTACCAGGGCCACGGCCGGAGTGCCGGATACATCGAGAAGTACGCACCCAAGGGGATGGGCAATCCCGAGCACTTCGGGGTGATGGTGAAGCCACATGGGCCCTCCGGGAAACAAACAGCTTGCCAGGTCGATGCTGAGCCCTGGATGATCTTCAAGAACGCGAAGTACCCGGAGGAGGCAGCCGAGTTCCTGAAGTTCTTCTTCAAGGAAGAGGAATACATCAAGTACCTGCACACGGTGCCGGTCCACCTCCTGCCGACGTTCAAGTCTACCCGGAACGATCCGGCCTACCAGGCCAACGAGATGTACCAGCGATGGAAGGAATGGGTAGACATGGACTACTACTATTTTGAGCGAGATCTGGCAAGGCCGACGCTGGTCGTAGAGTGGGACGATCTGAAGCTGCCCTTCCTGCTCGAGATCTTCGGGTCAAACGTCCTTCCTGACATGGTAACAGATGCAGTGAAGGGGATGTCATCGGCCCAGGCAGCAGCCAAGGCCCAGGCCCGAGCCGAAGAATTGATCACGATGCTCGGTTATAAGCGATGGTAAGGTATCCATGACATGGATTTCGCACGGAGTAGGGGCACAAGATCTTGTGCCCCTACAGAGCTTTGAATACGGACTTGCCTGACCCGACGATCGCCTGCGTGGAAATGAGGAATGTGAACGGCACATCTGGTCTAAAACCCCAACCTGTGGCGTCCTCGGGATTGCGACCCGATGTTATCGCCGCCCGATCAAGGGGCACCCGGTGGCCTGACTGGATTCCCGTCACCAAGCCAAAGCGTCGAGAGCAACTGGCGGGATATCTGACCATTATTCCAGCCTTTGCTCTCATCCTCGGCCTCACCCTCTATCCCGTTGCCTATTCTATCTGGCTCAGTCTTCTGGAGAAACACTCTTTCTTTCCTCAAGAGCGCTTTATCGGCATTGCGAATTACCTCTACCTTTGGAAAGATCCGGAGTTTTGGACCAGCCTCTGGCTCGGAGTGGTCTATTCCTTCTGGACGATCGTGTTCCAGTTGATCTTAGGGGTCGCAGCTGCCCTCCTCCTGAACCAGTCGTTCGTGGGGCGCGGCCTGGTACGCGGGATCGTCCTGTTCCCCTACATGATCCCGACCATTGTCGCTGTGATCCTGTGGAAATGGCTGCTCAACGACACGTACGGCGTCGTGAACTACTGGATGCTGGCCTTCGGCATCGTCCGCGACCCCATCAGTTGGCTGGGCACCGACCACATCATGCTCTCCACGATTATCATGAGCGTCTGGCAGTTCTTCCCCTTTGTTTTACTCAGCATCCTGGCCCGGTTGCAGACCATCCCTGAGGCACTCTACGAGGCAGCCAAGGTGGACGGAGCCTCGGCCTTCCGTCGCTTCGTCCATATCACCCTGCCGCAGATCCGGGCCATCCTGTTTGTGGTCATCCTCCTCCGGAGTATCTGGATGTTCACCAAGTTCGACACCGTCTGGTTGATGGGAGAAGGAGCGGGAGCCGGACGTTTTATCAGAACCCTCCCGGTGTATGCTTATATGCGAACGTTGACGTACTACCAGGCCGGCCTGGGGGCGGCGCTGGCGGTGGTCATGTTCGCCATCCTCGTGGTCGGCACGGTCTTCTACTTCGGACTTTTTCGAGAGGAGGCCGACATCGGATGAATCGCTGGCGATTTCACCACTTTTCAAATCGCACCTTCTTGTATGCGGGGGCGGCGCTCCTGGCCCTCATCGCTGCCTTTCCCTTCATCTGGATGGTCTCGACTTCATTCAAACCCCCTCCAGAGGTGTTCGCCCAGCCGCCGACATTCATTCCCGAGGATCCGACCTGGGACAACTACCGCCGTCTGTTCAGCGCCACGAATTTCCTCACCTACTTCTGGAACAGCATCATCGTTTCAGGCTCTACCGTTCTCCTGACAATGCTGGTCAGCGCGGCTGGGGCCTACAGTCTCACCCGGTACCGTTACTTAGGCAGGGAGAAGATTGCAGGGCTCATTCTCTGCACATACATGTTCGCCCCGATCATGGTAGTGATCCCCTTCTTCATCTTGGTGAAGAAAGTGGGTATAGAGAACACCCATTTCGCCCTGGTCCTGGCGTTCACCTCATTCTGCCTTCCTTTCACCCTTTGGCTGATGCGGGCTTTCTTGAAGACCATCCCTCTGCAGTTGGAGGAGGCTGCACTGGTGGATGGCGCTGGGCGGGTGCGGGCAGTGATTCACGTCGTCCTGCCTTTGGCCCTGCCAGGGATCATCGCTACTTCTATTTTTACGTTCATCCTGGCCTGGAACGACTACATCTTCACTCGTATCCTCATCGCCTCGGACGAGTTGAAGACGCTGCCTGTGGGGGTACAGGATCTCTTTCACTCGGCACTAATCGACTGGGGACTGATCATGGCTGCTGGGATGATGATTACAATTCCCGCACTCCTCTTCTTTGTGACCGTGCAACGGTACCTGATCCGCGGCTGGGGCGCCGGTGCGGTTAAAGGATGATCGCTCAGAATAGAAAGGGTTCATGGAGTCGAGGGCTTGTATTTCACCAAATCCCTTGAACCCTGGAACCCGTTGAGAGAGTGAAAAAGGAAAGGAGAAGGTTCCAATGAGATTTAAAGACAAGGCTGCTCTCATTACCGGAGGAGGGAGAGGCATTGGCGCGACCACTGCTCTCATGATGCTTGCTGAAGGAGGAAAAGTGGGGATCGTGGATGTAAATGAAGGGAATATGAAAAACGTGGCTGAGACTGCCCGGTCCAGGGGCTATCAGTTGAAGACCCTCATTGGAGATGTCTCAAAGAAGGATCAGGTGGACCGCTTCATCGGGGACTTCGTCAAAGAGTTCGGCCGGATTGACGTCCTGGTGAACAACGCAGGGATCGTGATTAATAGACCCTTTCTGGAGAAGACCGCTGAGGACTGGATGAGGACTCTGGAGGTCAATCTCATCGGAGTCTTTCTCTGTGCTCAGGCAGCGGCGAAATATATGTTAGCCCAGAAATCCGGAAAGATCATCAATATCTCTTCGATTCGCGGCATTGATCACTGTGGCCGGGAGGGGGTCATGGACTATAGCGCCTCCAAGGGAGCGGTCATTAATTTGACCAAGACCATGGCGAAGGAATTGGCCCCTCATATTAATGTCAACGCGGTTGCGCCGGGCCACACCCTGACGGAGATGACCCAGCGTCTTCCGGAGGAGGTCAAGCGGAACATGATTGAGGGTTCTTACCTGAAGAGGATGGCCCAGCCCGAAGACATTGCCAAAGCCATTCTCTTCCTTGCGTCAGACGATGCCAATTTCATCACCGGACAGCTCCTCTTGGTCGATGGAGGATTTAGCCTGAAATGACGTTGTTCCGGAGTCAAAATTTCGATTGACAGGAAATTTCCCGTTGCGATATATTAACTGCGCCAACATTTCTCCAGGCTAACTTGGAAGGAAAGGAGGAGTACAAAGATGAGAAAGAGGATGACAAAGGTAGGAGAGTTTGCTTTAATGGTCGCCGGACTTCTATTCATAACGACAGGAGTGACCGGCGCGCAAGTGGAACTGAACGTTTGGAGCGCCTTCCCGGAACTTCACGACCAGGTGACATGGATTGCGGGGAAGTATATGGAGAAAAACCCCAATATCAAGATCAAGACGACCCTCTTCCCCCAGCGGGCATTGGAGGAGAAGGTGGCCGTTGCATTGCCGGCTGGACAGGCAGCGGACCTGATCGAACTCGATAAGATGGCGCTTTATCCTTATTATGAGGCCGGCCATCTCGAACCTCTTCCCAAGAACGTGGTCGATTGGGCCAAGAAGAATTTTCCAGACTACTCTGTAGCTTCGGTGACCTCTGAAAAAGGGGAGATTTTTACCTTTCCCTGGCTGAACTCCTTGAAGGCGATGTTCTATAACAGGGACCACTTTAAAGAGGCCGGGGTGGCGAAGACCCCTGAAACGATCGACGAGATGATGGAGATGGCAAAGAAACTCACCAAGCGGGACGAAAAGGGGAATATCACACGGGCAGGCCTCGACCTCCGACTCTCGGGCGGAGGCTTTGGGACGTCCCAGAAGTACTGGTGCCAGGTGATGATTCCCTATGGCGCGAAAGTCCTGGAGAAGGTCGGGGACAAATGGAAGGCTGCCTATGACAATGACGCAGGACGTAAAGCCCTCCAGTACTACATCGATGCAGTCCATAAATACAAGGTGGATAGCCTCGATTTCAAATCGGACGCCGAGGCCTTCGGCCTGGGAATCACCTCCATGTTCCAGAGGGAATCCTGGGTGGTGGGCTATATGGCAAAGAACGCACCCAAGATCAACTACGGTGTCTTTCTGATGCCCAAGGGCCCTGGTGGATGGGGCACCGTGGGGAACACGATGGGACTTTCGATCGCCAAAGCGAGCAAGCACAAGAAAGAGGCCTTTGATTTTGCCATGTTCATCATGAACGACGATATGTCCCGGGCCACTTTCGGAGACAGCGGTTGGCAGCCCTTCCGCAAGGGGGTCGATTACAGTGCCCTTTATAAAACACGACCACAACTCAAGACCTTTATCGATGGGGCCCAAACCAAAGGACATACCGTGTATGACTATGAGAATATTGCGCCGATCTTCGAGATCCATTCGAGGATGGCGGATCGCTTGATGGCTGCCTTTAAGCGGGCCGACCTCATGGATAATGCGGCTGGAATTGCCAAGGTCATCAAGGAGACGGCAGAGGAGACGAACCGGATCCTCGAGGATAACGGCCTGCTGGCAAAGTAATGGCTTTCATTACGCAGAAAATTGGTTTCAGCGTCAGTCAAGAGTGTCAGTAAACCTGGGTTTCTGTAGGGGCAGACCGACGTGTCTGCCCTGAAACCTGAGCGATCACACAGGATCGCCCCTACGAAAAGCAAGCCTGACGGGAATCAATTTTCGTGGGGGGATATTGGTTAGAAAATAAAGACCTCAGGTTAGGGGCAGGATAAGGACGCCGGTTTTGTTACAAAACCAATTCACCCTGTCAGAGATGTGAGTTCATATGAGAACAGTAGAACGACTGACACGGAGCCAGTTGGGATTCCTCTGGTCTATCATGATGCCAGTGATTGCCCTGTTTATCATCATCCGGGTGCTCCCTGTTCTCGTCGTCCTCCTCATGTCGTTTACCAACTACAATATGAATCGACCTCTAGTCCGCTTTCTTCCCTATCAGAATTTTACCCGCCTCTTCGGGGATCCGAACTTTGTCACAGCCTTCGTCAATTCCACGGAATTTGTCCTGGTTGCCGTTCCGGTTGAAATCGTCCTGGGTCTGGCCTTTGCCATCTACCTTAACCGGAAGGTGAGGTTCGAATCGCTCTTTGAGACTCTCTATTTTTTGCCTTATATCGTTCCCATGGTTCCGGCAGCCATCATCTGGAAATGGATCTATGCTCCGGGGACCTATGGCCTTGCCAATTACCTCCTGGACCTGATGGGCCTGCCGCGGGTTGGATGGATGAGCACGCCCCAGATCAGCCTGCTGGCGGTCATTGGCATCCATGTATGGAAACAGCTCGGTTTCTTCGTCATCATCTTTCTGGTGGGCCTCAAGAACATCCCGGCGAGCTACCGGGAGGCCGCCCTGGTGGATGGGGCGACCCGGTGGCAGGTGACCCGGCGTGTTGAGATCCCGCTCCTTAAACCCGTGATCCTCTTCGGGGTTGTGATGGCCACAATCTGGGCGTGGTCCGCCTTCACCGAAGTCTACATCATGTCCCAGGGAACGGACATCTCGACCGGGGCAGAGATTCAGGTGATGGTGACCCGGATCTACGCAGAGGGGTTCCTCTATTTTAATATGGGATATGCCTCTGCCATCTCCTTTGTTCTCTTCGTGGTGTCTCTGCTTTTTGTCGGATTACAGTTCCGTCTCTTCAGGGAAAGGTCAGCATGAGGGTCTCGTAATGGGAAGAAAATCAGGGAGAACTCTCCCGGAGCAAGTCGGGCTCTACCTCTTTTTGGGGATCACAAGCCTCATCATGGTGGCGCCCTTTCTCTGGGTTTTTCTCACCTCCTTTAAACGCTCGACCGAGATCGTCACCGAGACGCCCCAGCTTCTTCCATTGGTCTGGACACTGGAGAACTATCTCAAGCTTCCCAAGGTAGCTCCCTTCGTGAGGTTCTTCCTGAACAGCATCCTGGTCTCGGGCGTTTCGACCCTATTCATTGCCTTTGGTTCCGCTGCATGTGGCTACGTCTTCGCCAAGTATCGCTTCCGGGGGAGGAACTTCCTTTTCTTCCTGGTCATCTCCACCATCCTGATTCCGCTCCAGACCTATATCGTGCCCCTCTACCTTCTCACCTGGAAGCTTGGCTGGATCAATACCTATCAGGGCTTGATCTTCCCCCTCATTATCATGAGTTCCGGGATCTTCTTCCTTCGTCAGAATATCATGAGCATCCCGGATGAGTTGATCGATGCGGCCCGGGTCGACGGCGCTTCGGAGTGGAGGGTTTTTCACAGCGTCATTCTGCCCCTGAGCCTCTCCCCGATTGCCGCCATTTCCATTGTGAACTGGGTCTATACCTGGAGCCTCTTTATCTGGCCCCTCATCGTAGCGAACTCCACAGAGAAGTTCACGATGGAGCTTGGCCTGATGTACTTCCAGCGGGAATATGCCGTCGATTATGGCGGGATTATGGCAGCGTGCGTGATCACCCTTCTGCCTGTTCTCGTCGTTTTTCTGATGTTCAGGACAAGAATCATCGAGGGGGTGGCCTTTACGGGCATGAAGCACTGAGATCGTTTCTGAAAAGTGAAAAGGGTTGACATAACATGACAGTTTTATCATAATAAGGGAGTCAAATCCTTGGGGAGGAAGCTATGGCACGCGTCGTCTTGGAGAGTATCGGGAAGAGCTTTGGGAATGTGGAGGCGGTAAAGGATTTCAACCTCACGATCGAGGACAAGGAGTTCTGCATCCTGGTCGGGCCCTCGGGCTGTGGGAAGTCAACGGCTTTGCGGATGATCGCCGGTCTCGAAGAGCCCACGAAAGGGAATATCTACATTGGAGACCGGGCGGTAAATGACCTTCCACCCAAAGACCGTGACATCGCCATGGTCTTTCAGGAGTACGCTCTCTATCCTCACATGACGGTTTACAAGAACATGGCCTTCGGCCTGAAGCTCAGGAAGTTCCCAAAGCAGGAGATCGATCAGAGGGTCCGTGATGCCTCCGAGATCCTGAGCATTGAGCAGCTTCTCGATCGGAAGCCCAAACAGCTTTCAGGTGGCCAGCGTCAGAGGGTGGCGGTGGGAAGGGCGATTGTCCGAAAGCCGGCAGTTTTTCTCTTCGATGAGCCCCTTTCCAACCTCGATGCCAAGCTCCGTGTTCAGATGCGGGCAGAACTCTCGAAGCTTCACGACCGGCTTCAGACGACGATCGTCTATGTTACCCACGATCAGGTAGAGGCGATGACCATGGGGTCAAAGATCGTGGTGATGAAGGATGGGTTAATCCAGCAGGTTGGGAACCCTCTCGACGTCTATAATTACCCTGTGAATCTCTTTGTGGCGGGTTTCATTGGCAGTCCGATGATGAACTTTATCCCCTGCCGTGTGCTTTCGAAGGATGGCCGCCTTTCCATCGATGCGGAAGCGTTTCAGCTTCCCATTCCGGAGAAGAAGGTGGCCTCGTATGAATCACTGGCTGGCAAAGAGGCGATCTTCGGGATCCGGCCGAATGATATCTATGACGGCGCTCATACTCCGGAGCGTTTGAAGGTAAGCAGGATACGGACAGTGGTCGACGTGGTGGAGCCGCTCGGTTCGGAGATCCATCTCAATGTGACAGCAGGAAAACATAACCTCACCGCAGTGGTAGATGTCCAGGCTATTTACCGACCCCATCAGGAGATCGAGTTGGCCCTCGACCTCGATAAGATGCATCTCTTCGAAAAGGATGCCCCGAGTCTCCGAATCAAGACAGAGGGCAAATAGAAATTTTTCGTTTCGGTGGGCAATGCCCACACCACATTTCTAATTCCTGTCAGGAATGTATTTGTAGGGGCGATCCTGCGTGATCGCCCTTTTTTCGGGCAGACACTCAGGTCTGCCCCTACGAAACAAATGACCTACGGCTACGCATCATGGACACGGTCACGATATGTTCTAAATAATCTGGTGAACTATGACTCAAGAGATCATCTTTTCTGCCCTTGACGGGATCGATTCGGAAAAGTTTATCGTTTCAACCTATTATCTCGAGACGGAGCCTTCAGCAGACCCTTTGTCGATTGCCAAGGATATTGCTGTCGGCCAGACTACGGGTACCTGGGTGCCCGTACCCGAAGAGACGGATGAAATCAGGGAAAGGCACGTGGGCCGCGTCGTCGGGGTTTATGAAGCTCCTCACTACGAGAGGGAGATCCCTGAGGATACCCGGAAGCGCCACTTCATTCTTCAAATCGCCATCCCATCCGTTAATCTTGAACCCCAGCTTCCGATGCTCCTCTCTACCATCGCGGGAAACGATATCACGATCACCTACCGCGTGAAGCTCCTCGACGTCTGCCTTCCTCTGAGCTTTGTGAAGGCCTTTGGAGGGCCTAAATTCGGGATTGCGGGGATTCGAAAGATTCTGAACGTCATGGACCGGCCTCTGATCGTCAACATGATCAAGCCCTGCATCGGGATAGACCCCAGGGTGGGGGCCGAGTTGTTCTACCGTGCTGCCCTGGGGGGAGTAGACGTTGTGAAGGATGATGAGGTCCTGGCAAACACCTCCTATTCCTCCATTGTAGACCGCGTGAAGGCCTTCATGGAAAAAGAAAAACAGGCCTTTGAGGAAACGGGAGAGCATACCCTCTACGCCGTCAATATCACCGACCGGGTGGAAAAGGTCAGGGAACATGCGCACAGGGTCATTGATGCCGGCGGTAATTGCCTCATGCTCAACTTCCTGCCTGCGGGGATTTCGACCCTTTCCATGCTCGCCGAAGATCCCTCAATCCAGATTCCCATTCTCGTTCACCTCGACCTTTCAGGGGCATTCTTCAGCGCTTCCAATTCGGGCATCAGCGCTCCCCTGGTTCTTGGCAAGATCCCGCGGCTTTGCGGAGCAGACATGGTCATTTACCCGTCTCCGTACGGAAAATTCCTGTTTCTCCGGGAGAGCTATCTTCGCGTGGCCCATCTGCTGAGGAATTCCTTCCATCACATCAAGCCTGTTTTTCCGGCTCCCTCCGGGGGAGTCCATGCAGGAAATCTCGCTCCACTGATCCGGGACCTCGGAATCGACTGCATGATTGGCGTGGGCGGCGGGATTCACGGCCACAGGATGGGCGCTACAGCCGGTGCAAAATCGGTCCGTCAAGCGATCGATGCAATCCTGAAAAATATTCCCCTTGAAGAGGCTGGGAAAGAGCATCCTGAATTGGCCACTGCCCTGGAAGACTGGGGTGTCTCCTCTGATTCTTGAAGACGAGATTGCTCCGTCGGAAAGGACTCCTCGCAATGACAAAAGAAGCTCTTTGGGTAGAATTTAACACGGTTAAGTCTGAGAAACCATCTCTATAACTTCTCAAAAATCTCTTCCCTAAAATTTCCCCTCCCCTCGTGGGAGGGGATTAAGGAGAGGGGGGGACCATCGAAGAAGCAGGGGGCAAAACTGGGAAAATTTCAAATATGTTTGGCTATATTTTGTCATTGCGACCCCGGACTGGATCCGGGGGAAGTAATCTCCCCCCTTGTACACTAACCTGGATTCCCACGTTAGTTTTTTGACTTAACATCATGCGTTAGCCGAAGAGGAGACGCAGGTGCTTTCGTCCCAGCCAAGGGATCGGGATATCCTTCTTGTGGAGTCCCGCAGCAAGCAGCAACGG
>Ga0209777_10002499_pt1 | contig 24054 bp, 22 predicted proteins | sample FrelakmetHBP12HB_FD_187147 | JGI IMG/M metagenome (GOLD analysis project Ga0209777, IMG submission 187147) | Freshwater lake sediment microbial communities from the University of Notre Dame, USA, for methane emissions studies -HBP12 HB (SPAdes)... | ecosystem: Environmental > Aquatic >... | reverse complement strand
TTATTACCCACAAAGATGGCAATAAGATTCAAGTCTTAGTTTCACCAAAGCCGGTATATGACAAGGATGGTCAGTATGTAGGTAGCATCGCCATCTTTACTGACATCACCGATCGTAAGAAGGCGGAAGAAAAGCTCAGGGAGAGTGAGCAGAGATTACACAGAGTTATCGAAGGTTCCCCGCTTCCAACTTTTGTGATTGGAAAGGACCACAAAGTTATATACTGGAACAGGGCCTTGGAGGAACTCAGCGGCATCAAGGCTGAAGAAATAATCGGCACGACGAAACAATGGCGGGCATTCTATAACGAAGAAAGGCCATGCATGGCGGATCTGCTGGTGGATCAAGCCCTGGATGCTATTCCCCAGTGGTATCTTGACAAGTATACGAAGTCCCGGTTGATGGACGAGGCTTACGAGGCGACGGACTTTTTCCCGGAACTGGGAGATACGGGCAAATGGCTACGCTTTACTGCAGCGGTAATCAGGGACTCTCACGGGAACCTTGTCGGCGCCATAGAGGCACTGGAGGATGTAACAGAGCGCCGGAGGGCGGAAGAGGAGTTGTTAAGAGTTAATAAGCTTGAATCTCTCGGGATTCTTGCCAGCGGAATCGCTCATGATTTTAATAATTTAGTATCTGTCATGCTGCGCAATATATTTGCTGCCAAATTGTCTCTCGCTGACGAACAACAGGAGGTTGTGGGAGAGGGGCTCGAGATAGCTGAGAAGGTCGGTCATCAGGCGAAGGAATTGGCCCATCGTTTGATAACCTTCGCCAAGGGAGGTGAGCCCGTAAGAAAAATCGCTTCCATTTCGAAATTATTGATTAATTCTGTTGATCTGCCTCTGAGCGGTTCTAATGTGATATGTGAATTCTCCCTGCCTGATAATCTGTGGCCTGTAGAAATGGATGATGTTCAGATCCGGCAGGTCATCAACAATCTATTGATTAATGCGCGCGAAGCTGTGCATGACGCAGGAATAATAACAATCCATGCGGAAAATGTGAATATATCGGCAGGCAACGATCTGCCGCTGAAAGAAGGCAATTATGTGAAATGGTCCATCAGGGATCATGGTATCGGTATTTCGAAAGAAAAGTTGCCGAAGATATTTGACCCTTATTTCACGACGAAACCAACAGGAAGCGCAAGAGGCATGGGTCTGGGACTTGCCTTATGTTATTCCATCATAAAAAAACACGATGGCGTTATCACCGTCGAATCTGAACCCGGTATGGGGTCCACCTTTATCGTTTATTTACCTGCGTCCCCTCAGGTGGACCCCTCAAGAAAAGGCGTCGGGGAACAAGCAGGTGCCAGAAAGGGTAAGATACTGGTCATGGATGATGAGGAGACGGTGCGGAATGCAACAGGCATTGTTCTCAACTATCTGGGCTATGATGTTGAGTATGCGAAGGATGGCAGCGAAGCCGTTGATCTCTATAAGACAGCCATAGAAAAGGGCCATCCGTTTTCCGCTGTCATATTGGATTTGACTATACCAGGCGGGATGGGTGCCAAGGAGGCCTTGCAGGAGCTCATCGCAATAGATCCTCATGTCAAGGCAATTATTTCATGCGGCTATTCAGATGATCCCGTCATTTCGAAATTCAAGGAGGATGGACTCTGCTGGTCAGTCGATATTCCATATGACATTGAGAAGATGAAAGAGATACTGGATAATCTGCCAAAATGAAGATATGCCTTCCTGTTGATTTTTCAACATCCTTGCACTTCATGTTTTATCATTAACATGACAGGCAAAAAATCTTTGCTTCCTTCTATCATTTACGTTAAAAATAAGATGAGAGTCCGAGAGGTGAGTAACGCGGCTCTGCATATTAATTGTCCGCATTTCGTGATGGGCAGCTAGCATGCGGGAACAACTATATCTGCCGCATTTAAACGGAGAGAGGTTGATTATTTGACGGTCACGACCTCTTTTGCAAATTGAGGAAAGGCCTTTCCGTGAATGATTTGATTGATGAGTATTTAAATTTTCTTGCTGTTGAAAAAGGGGTTTCCCGCCTCACTATAGAGGCCTACAGCCACGATTTGAATCGATTCGTCAACCTTGTGCAAAGCCGAGGCAGGGAAAAAGTTGCAGATGTCACGCCTGATGAAATCATTTCATATTTAGAACAGGTCAAGAAAGATGGACTAAATGTGAGGTCTGTGAACAGAGGACTGGCGGCTGTCAGAGGATTCTTTAAGTTTCTCCTCAGGGAGAAAAAAATTGATGCAAACCCTGTGGCAAATATCGGACTGGCGAAGGTTTGGGCGCGACTCCCTGATACGCTGAGCAAGGAGGAAATGAATCTGCTTCTTGCTCAACCGGGTTCAAAGAATCCCGCGGCCATAAGGGACACAACCATGATGGAACTCATGTACGCAACGGGGATTCGCGTCTCGGAAATAATTACATTGACCATGAACAGCATTAACTGGCAGGTGGGATATCTTGTCGTTATGGGCAAGGGCGGCAAAGAGCGCATTGTACCGATCGGAAGATCCGCTTATAACTGTCTTTGTGAATATGTGAATCACGGAAGACCGAAGTTCATGAGGGAACAGAGAACTAACATCCTCTTTCTTAATAGATCGGGTGAAGGGCTGACACGTCAGGGTTTCTGGAAAATCGTGAGACGGTATGTACTCGCAGCGGGTCTCAATAAGAATGTCCATCCCCATACTTTCAGGCACTCTTTTGCATCTCATCTGCTGGAAGGAGGGGCGGATCTCCGCTCTATTCAGATCATGCTCGGTCACGCAGACATAGCAACGACACAGATCTACACGCATATTACTCGCGAGAGACTGAAGCATATCCATAAGAGATACCATCCGAGAGGTTAAGAAAGAAAGTTAAAGGGCGGAAAATGGAGTCTAACTTCATCAGAAGAAAGTGGGAGAGTCTTAAGAGGCCAGGCAGAGGCTTGCTTATTGCAGGAATTGCAGGTTCCGCGGCGGCCATGCTCGTTCTCGTCTGGATAATCGCCAATTATGCATTTCCTGAGAGAATGCATAAGTATCCCGTAGGTCTTGTGAGATTAAAAAACACTTTTTCATTTGTATTTCTTGGACACAAACCAGAGTTTTATTATCTGGATGTGGAGAAAAACGGGAAAGACTATAGGTTGAAGAAGGGTGATGTGTTCGATATTTCTTACCGGGATGAATTTGTTGTGAAAGAAATTGCCACCGACGTTTTTTCCGGTCGCGGGGTGACAGTGCATGTTGACGGGCTCGGTGGAGCGGATCACTTCAGGGTAATGCTTCGAGGTATCGATTTGGTCGATAAAGTTGTCATGACGCGCGGTAAGAGCGCGCGTGATGCAGCCGTCGATGCAGGCAGTATAGCGGTGAAATATAACGCGGAAGTCATTGCATCCGTGCCCTTGAAAGTTGTTATTATGCCGCAGGATTGGTTGAGATATGCAAAAAATTCGCAGAATCAGCAAGCTCAGATTGAGTATCTAAGACGGGCCATAGACATGAATAAAAATGACGTTGGCGTTCGCAAGATGCTGGCGGCCATTTATGAGCAGGCGGGTATTGCAGACAAGGCAATTGCTCAGTATAATGACATTCTCGCACTGAAACCCGATGATCTCAACGCTCTGGGAGGGCTCTTGAAATGTTATATAAGAACCAAGGATTATGATCAAGCAATCAAGACGGGGATGAAACTGCTTAGAATAAATCCGCGCGATGCGTCTGCATTTGCGAATATTGGATATGCTTACGGCAATAAAGCAGCATGGGGAAAGGCCATTGTCAACTATAAGGAGTCGCTGCAGTTGAACCCCGATGATACCCTGGTAAGATTCAGGCTCGGCGAGGCATATGAAAAGGCCAATGATTTAAGAGAGGCCGTTGAGCAATACAAGCTTATATTGACAAAGTCACGAGAAGCTGAAAACGTAAAGATTGCATTAGCGGGCGCCTACCTTAGGGCCGGAAACTATGATGAATCTATAAGATTGTATAAGGAAATTATTGCAAAACAACCGCGGAATGCCTCGGCCTACGCAAACCTGGGCCTTGCACATGGCGGCAAGGGACAGTGGAAGGAAGAAATAGAGAATTATAAGAAGGCCATATCTCTGAATCCGAAAGATCCCGTTGTTCACTATAATCTTGCTTCCGCCTACGAAAAAAGAAATCAAGATCAGGATGCCTCGCGGGCATACCAAACTGTACTCAAAATAAAACCAGGTGATCTTGAAGCGACAACAAAACTTGCAGACATCGACTTTAAGAATAAGCGTTACGGTGAGGCCATCAGGGCGTATGAGAAAATTCTGAAATCATTACCCAGAAAAGCATCGATTCATTCTAATCTTGGCTTTGCCTACGGTGAACTTAAGAAATATAAACTGTCATCTGAGTACTATGAAAAAGCGATTAAATATGGGATCAAAGATTCTCAGGTTCATTATAACCTTGCATACACATATGATAAGCTTGGCAGAAAGAAAGAAGCCATTCGCGAATATGAGTATGTAGCCTCGTCTCATCCGAACATGGATGTTTTGGATATTCTCGCGGAATATTACACGGACGAAAAGCAGTATGAAAATGCAATCAAAATCTATAAAAAAATGATAGCCATCAATCCCAAAAAGGCGACCGCTTACTCGGGCCTTGGATATGTCTACGGTCTCAGGAACGATATAGATAAGGAAATTGAATGCTACAGGATTTCACTGAGGTATGATGCAGAGGATGACGATGTTTATCTTAGTCTGGGGCAGGCATATGAAAAGAAGGGGATGTATCAGGATGCCCTAAAGGCTTACACTCAAGCCTATGAGCTCAATCCTGATTCGAACGTGGCGGCTAAGAAGATCCTTGCTTTGAAGATTAAGATATTGCAGCAGAAGCATCGTGAATCATAATTTGCGGCATAGTTGAGATTGGAGCAACAGGATGGAGTGTTGGCACATTGTTGGGTTTGTTAGCAAGTTGAAGAGGTAGAAAGTGATGAGGCAGATTATCCTGGATGATATGGTCATTGGGGGCGGGGCCCCCTTCATTCTCATCGCCGGTCCCTGTGTTATAGAGGACGAAGAGACAACAAGAGAGACGGCAATTTTTCTGAAAGACATCACCGGCCGGTTGAAATTGCCTTTCATATTTAAAGCGTCGTATGACAAGGCGAACCGGACTTCCATGAATTCCTTCAGAGGTCCTGGTATGGCAAAAGGACTGCGGATTTTAGCTGACATAAAGAGGGATTTAGGCATTAAAATTATATCAGATGTGCATCGTTTTGAGGAAATTGGACCTGCTTCAGAGATTCTCGATGTGATGCAGGTGCCTGCTTTTCTCTGCCGGCAGACAGACTTCATAATCGAGGTTGCCAGAAGGGCCCGAGTCGTCAATATCAAGAAAGGCCAGTTCCTCGCTCCGTGGGATGTTACGAATATACTTCTCAAGGCATCTTCAACGGGGAACGAAAATATAATGGTCACGGAGAGGGGAGCAACTTTCGGGTATAATAATCTTGTAGTTGATTATCGTTCACTCCCCCTGATGAGGGAGATGGGTTATCCTGTGATATTCGATGCCACACATAGCGTGCAGCTTCCAGGCGGAATGGGCACTGCTTCCGGCGGTCAGAATGATATGGTTCCCCACCTTTCGCGAGCAGCCGTTGCAGTCGGAGTTGACGGCATCTTCCTGGAAGTACACCGTGAGCCTGAATATGCCAAATGCGACGGTCCGAATTCAATACGCCTCGATTCACTTTATGATCTCCTTTCTACACTTATTGAGATCGATGGCATAATCAAAAAGATGAAAGCCGATAAAAAATAAGAAATGGGGGCAAACGTGGGAAGCGAGTTTCTCGAAGAGAGGTTGGCAGCGAAGATTAGACTCATCCGTCTTCTGGTTCTGGATGTTGACGGGGTCATGACGGACGGACGAATAATCATGGATTATGCGGGGCGTGAGACAAAAAATTTTGACGTGAAAGACGGACATGGCATCAAGGTCCTGATGAGATACGGCATCGATGTTATACTCGTGACGGGAAGGAGGTCCGCCGTGGTTGAACATCGGGCCAGAGACCTCGGCATCGGCGAGGTCCACCAGGGCGTTACTGACAAACTTGAAATCTCCGAGGCCTTCCTCCTTAATCGAGCTCTAAATTATGAACATATGGCTTTTGTAGGAGACGATATAGTTGACATCCCCTTATTAAGAAGGGCCGGATTTTCTGTTGCCGTGGCCGATGCTGTTGAGGATGTGAAGAAATGCGTTGATTATGTTACAATAAGTAAAGGGGGCCGCGGTGCTGTAAGAGAAGTATGTGAACTTATCCTGAAGGCTAAGGGCGAATGGACTGATGTAGCAAAAAGATATGAATTTTTGTGAAGAATGAATAATAGCTGTCGTACTTCCGTAGCCGGCGCGCGTTTGCCTTTGACCTTTACATATATGGAAACGGATGATATAAATCGAGTCGGTCTTTGGGAGCGACTCATTTTCACAGTTTGTAATTTACAGCAGAAATAAAAATTGCCATTCCCAAAAAGACAAAGTCTTATGAAATTCAAGAAAAGCAATGTTGTTATCATAATTCTGATTGCCACAATCGTCTCAGCGGCAGCTGTCATCCTGTTTTTGGAGAGCAGTAAGTCTTCCAAAAACCAGCTGCTTAATATAATATCGGACAAAGTGGATCTCCGGGTTAAGAATGTCCACTATACAGACGTTGGTGCTTCAGGGATGAAATGGGAGATCAATGCGGATAGTGCAAAGTATGTCAAAAACGAGAACCTTGTTCTTTTCGATCGAATCAGGGTGAAGCTTGTAATGTCTGATGGGAGGACCCTTGTTATGACAGGGGATAAAGGAAAATCGAACACGGAAACAAAAGACATGGAAGTATCCGGGAATGTGGAAATCATTTCAGACAAGGGCGATCACCTGACTACTGATATCCTGAGATATTCGGGCGCGGAGCAGCGGATATATACCGACTCCGCCGTTAAAATGGAGAACTCCCGCATGCAGGTGAAAGGGATTGGATTATCTTTTTCGCTGGAAGATAAAGATGTTGCTCTGTTATCCAAGGTAAAAGCCGACATAAAGTAATATGTCCGGAAGGGCTCTCCGCATAAACGCTGTCCTTGGGACGCGAAATTCCAATACAATAGGTTACTTTGAATATGATTATGAGAAACAGGATAATAATCTCTTTGATAACGGCCTTCCTTGCTGTCTCATTTTTGGGCGCTAAGGAAACCGATACGAAGAAGAAAATCAAGTTTGACAAGGATCAACCGATACAGATTGTTTCTGACCGTCTGGACGCCTACAACGAAAAAAAACTGGTCGTATTTTCAGGTAACGCAGTTGCAACCCAGGGAGATAAAATTATAAAGGCGGACCGCCTCTTTCTGTATTATAAGAAAGATCCACAGAAAGATCCACAGAAAGATCCCCGGGTGCCCGAAAAGACCGGCACTCAGGATATTGGCAGTGCCGGTGATCTGGAGAAGATTGAGGCGAAAGGTCATGTCATAATAACACAGGGTGAAAGGGTTGTAACCGGGAATGACGCAATCTTCTACCAGGATACGCAAAAAATTATTATGCTGGGCAATGCAGTCATGCGTGAGGGAAGAAACGTCATCCACGGTGACAGGATAGTGGTATTTCTTGATGAAGACAGAGGTGTCGTCGAAAGCGTTGAAAAAGGCAGAGTTAAAGCTACAATATATCCTGAGGACAAGAAAGACAAAAAGAAATGAAAGACCCGTTGCAGATTTTCTTCAATGATCGTTTATAAAGGCAATTGTAAATGCGCAAATTTCGATGTATGGATGTTTTGAATTAATGGAAACGCTATCGGCCAAAGGGTTGGTAAAAATCTATGGAAAGAGGGTTGTAGTAAATAAGATTGATCTGGAAATCAATCCTGGAGAAGTGGTAGGTCTTTTAGGCCCCAATGGAGCAGGTAAGACCACAATTTTTTATATGATAGTGGGTTTGGTATGGCCCGATGAAGGCAGTATCTTTTTAAATGGAGAAGATGTCAGTAAATGCCCCATGTATATCCGGGCACGAAAAGGATTGAACTACCTGCCTCAGGAGCCTTCAATATTCAGAAAGCTCACCGTGGCAGAGAACATCATGGCAATTCTCGAGACACTGGATATAGATAAAGATGAGAGAGACAAGCGACTGAAAGAACTGCTCGGAGAACTTGATATTTCACACCTGTCAGAAGCGCGCGCATATTCCTTGTCGGGCGGAGAGAGACGGCGTGTAGAAATTACAAGGGCCCTTGTCACGTCTCCCAAGTACATTCTACTCGATGAGCCTTTCGCGGGGATTGATCCTATTGCTGTTCAGGATATACAGCGAATCATATCCAAACTGAAATCTAAAGGAATAGGCGTTGTCGTGTCCGATCATAACGTCAGAGAAACGCTTTCTGTCTGTGACAGAGCCTATATCGTCAATGAAGGGGCAATTATGGTTGAAGGTGATCCTGATACCATCGCCAACTGTGAAATTGCGAGAAAGATTTATCTGGGAGAAGATTTTTACCTCTGAACGGCGGATATGAGATAGTATTGGTCAGGCATACGGAAAAATGGCATTTGAACTCAAACAAAATCTAAAATTGAGCCAACAGCTGGTCATGACACCTCAGTTGCAGCAGGCAATAAAACTGTTGCAACTTTCGAGGCTGGAGCTGACTGATTTAATCACGCAGGAAATGGAGGAAAATCCGCTACTCGAGGAGGTAGTATCAGAAGAATACCCGGAAGATACGACCGTTCCGGAATCCGATACCGTTGAAATAGCTGATCGCGAAGAAGTCAAAACGATCGAGCGTACAGAGGAGATTACCGGGGAGGGGGACGGCAAGGAAGAATTTGACTGGAATAGCTATCTTGAGGACTACGGTCCAACAGGTGTAAGATATGACCGCAAGGATGATGATGCGCCGTCGTGGGATAATATGCTGATGGTAAAGCCGTCTCTGACGGATCATCTGATGTGGCAACTCAAGCTGTCCCGCATTACCGACGCGGAAATGAAGATTGGAGAACAGATAATTGGCAACCTTGACAACAACGGCTATTTGGTGGCGTCTATAGAGGAGATTGCCAAACAGGAGGGAGTTGAGAAAAGTTTCGTTGAAGGCGTTTTGAAGAAGATTCAGGAATTTGATCCTCCCGGGATTGCAGCAAGAGACATCAAGGAATGTCTTCTAATTCAGGCCAGGATCCTGGGTGTGCTGACTCCCCTCGGTGAGTCGATTATAAATGAACATCTGAAAGACTTGGAAACAAAAAACTACAGCAACATTTCAAGGAAACTGAAGGTTCCCATGTCTGAAGTTCTTCAGGCTGTCTGTATAATAAGCAGCATGGATCCTAAGCCTGGGAGCGTCTACACCGAAGAGAGGATAGACACCATTACGCCCGATGTATATGTATCCAAGGCGGGGGAGGAATATAAGATTATTCTTAATGACGACGGTCTGCCGAAGCTCCGGATCAGCAACTTTTACAAGGAGATTATGGGCGGCAGCAACACATATCCGGATGCAGAAAACAGCAGGAAATACATAAGGGAAAGGATGCAATCGGCTACATGGCTGATCAAAAGCATACAGCAGCGGCAAAGAACAATATACAAAGTGACGGAAAGTATATTGAAATTGCAGAGAGACTTTTTTAATTACGGGATCAATTACTTAAAGCCGCTGGTACTGAGGGATATTGCCGATGATGTGGAAATGCATGAGTCAACCATAAGCAGAGTGGTGACGAACAAGTACATGCATACTCCGAGAGGCATATTCGAACTTAAATATTTCTTCAGCAGCAGAATACAAAAAACAAGCGGTGATGCCGTTGCATCGAAAAGCGTCAAAGAAGAGATTAAAAAGATTGTGAGCGCTGAAAATCCGAAGAAGCCGTACAGTGACAGTGACATCGTTGATCTCCTGAAAAAATCAGGCGTATCAATTGCGAGAAGAACTGTTGCAAAGTATAGAGAAATGATGCGCGTTCTGCCTTCTTCCAAGAGGAAAAAGTATTTCTGACGGTATTGTAGAAAGTCTTCCCGCGTTTGCGCGGGCAGGCTCCGGTCAAGCTATGGCTTGCGTTTATATACGCCTCATGCCTCAGATTTGTTTATCCCAAGCCTGCGGGTGGAGGCGCTTCGCCTCCGGACTTCTTGTTTCGCCGTCCATTTTTCAAACGATTTTTGACTTCCCGCGGAGCAGTCCGCGAGAGCCTCAAAAAACAGTTTGACGTCAGATGATTTTAAGATTAGGATGCCCGCCCTCGGAAGAAACACATAGAGGGCGTGGCAAAATGTATTGAAACTTAGGAGGGTTTAGTTATGAAGATTTCCGTAACCTTCAGGAATACAGAAGGGGATGACTGGCACAAGGAATATATCGATCAAAAACTAAAAAAACTTGAAAAATATCTGGACACGCCGGTGGAGGCCCGTGTTGTTCTTTCCGTTGAAAAGTTCAGAAGTGTGGCGGAAGTAAATTTAATGACGAATGGGCAGACCCTTAATGCCAAGGAAGAAGCCAAGGAAATGGGTCTTGCTATTGATAATGCGGTTGAAAAGATAGAACGTCAGCTGAAGAAGCGCAAAGAAAGGACGCGGGGTCATAAAACGAATGCTGCGCGGTTAGGAGGAGCAGCGCCTCGGGAAGTGTATCCCGATGATGTAGATGAAGCGCAGGAAGTAAGAATAGTGGAAATGAGAAAAGTTGTGTTGAAACCCATGTCTCTCGAAGATGCAATTATGGAGATCGATATATCAAGAAACCGTTTTGTTGTTTACAGAGATTCTTCTACAGAAAACGTCAGCATCATCTATGTCCGCGATGACGGAAAGTATGCGCTTATAGAGACAAGCAGCTGAGGTTAGAGGAAACATCATGAAAATCATGGATATCTTTAGGAAAGAATATATCATTGAAGAACTAAAAGCAAAGAACAAGAGGGCTGTTCTTGCTGAATTGTCCGGCGTGATTCGTCGTGAGGATGGCACGATTAATCACGAATTAGTGGTGAACACACTATTGGACAGGGAAAAGTTAGGCAGTACTGGCATAGGAGATGGTATCGCTATCCCCCACGGCAAGCTGGCAGATCTGGATGAGTTGATAGTCTCATTCGGCAGAAGCAGGGAAGGAGTGGAGTTTGATTCCATGGACGGCAAACCGGCCAATCTTTTTTTCCTGTTATTGGCCCCGGAGAATACGACAGGCCTGCACCTGAAGGCACTTGCTAAAATATCAAAGATGATGAAGGACAACGCATTCAGGAAGAAGCTCATAGAAGCCAAGTCAAAGGATGAGCTATACGTAATAATTGCGGACAAGGATGACGCAAGTTGATTGTCAGGGTATTTCACTTCCATGGCCTCGCTCCGATTAAAAGATATTCTTCAAGGTAGAGAGGATGAATTAGGACTCGAACAAATGACCGGTGAAGCCGGTCTGGCGAGATCAACAAGCAGTATCCGTGTTCAGCGATATGAGGAAGCCGAAGGCTTCCGGGAGAGGATTGTTCCCGAGGTTATCCTTGTAATGACACCTCCATATGTTTCCGAACTCATAACAATACCATCAGAATCCCGCAAAAAGATCTTTCAATCTATTATTTCAAACCGTATTCCCTTGATAGCGATCTCGGAAACCGACGCAGTACCGGGTCTTATGGCGTCTTTCTCGGAATTGTACGGTATTCCTGTCTTTACGTCGATGTACGATGAGTTTCTCTTGGAAAGTCGTCTGTCCGGGCTCTTGAGAGAAAAGCTTGAAAATTCCATCTCCATGCACGGGACGCTTGTAAGTGTTTCAGGCCTCGGCGTGCTGTTCGTAGGAGACAGCGGCACGGGGAAGACTGAATGTTCCCTAAAACTGGCGGAAAGAGGACATCGGTGGATAGCAGACGATGCCGTAGAGATCGAAAGAAGAGGGGATTTGTTGTATGGCCGGAGTCACGAGCTCACCAAGAGTCTTATCAATATTAAAAATAGAGGTGTTGTTAAGGCAAGAGAACTTCTCTGTGCAAAAGCCGTTCTTGACGATTCAGTCATAAATTTCATGGTTGAATTGAAGACAATGGATCATAACGGAAGGCAGGAAGGCATCTATAGAGCAGAAAAATTACTGGATATCATGGGGGTTAAACTGCCATGTATGGAGCTGCCGGGTTTTCCGCAGACCCGCAGAATATACAGGCATGTTGAGTTCGGGGTTCAAAAATTAATGAGGGAAATGGAAAGAGGAGACTCATGAACAACCTGCGTGTAGTAATCATCACGGGACTTTCGGGATCAGGCAAGAGTACTGCCCTCCGGGCACTGGAAGATATCGGCTTTTTTTGCGTCGATAACCTGCCTGTTGTTCTTCTTCCCAGATTCCTCAAGATTCAGTCAGATGCCTCAAAGGACATCACAAGAGTCGCCATGGTTATGGATTTGAGGGAGAAGAGTTTTCTCGAAAAATATACAAAGATATTTGACCAGATGAAGAACGAGGGTTACAGGATAGAAATACTATTCCTCGATTCGAGTGATGACGCCCTCTTACATCGATTCAGTGAAACGAGAAGGGTGCATCCCACGTCAGTAAAGGGTTCCGTCATGGAAGGCGTCAATCTGGAGAGGGAGAAGCTGGCCACTTTGAAACAGATGGCTGATAAAGTCATTGATACCACCTCATACAATGTGCATCAATTAAAGGACGTCGTCCAAAGGCATTTTATTTCTTCATCCGTAAATCAAAGGATGATCATTCATGTGACATCATTCGGGTATCGGTACGGCATACCTGCCGATGCAGACATTGTGCTTGACGTGCGGTTTCTTCCCAATCCATATTTCGTCGAAGAACTGAAATTCTATGATGGTCACCATCCGGAGGTTCAGAATTATGTTCTTGAATCTCACGAAAGCAGGACATTTATTCAAAAGCTTTTCGAACTGATGGCATTTCTCATCCCGCTTTATGAAAAGGAGGGAAAGGCGAGGCTTAATATAGCCCTGGGATGTACAGGCGGCAGACACCGGTCGGTCGTCATGGCAAATCACCTGGGCTCTTATTTTTCAGATAAGAATTACATGGTGACGATAAACCACAGGGACATCAATAAGAGTTAGCCAAATATAACGGGTAGCAAATGTTTAGAAGTTAGAGATTCGAATTCGGAACTCCAGCCAGCCTTGACAATATCGCGTATAAGAATCTAAAAAGAAACAATCTTGGTGACGTTATCGGCAATCCAATGGGCATCCCACCACTCCTGGGGATTTACGAACTGCCCTCCGACAAGCATCCCAAAATGCAGATGATCACCGCCTGCCAGGCCTGAAGATCCTGTACTGCCCATAACGTCGCCTTTTCGGACCTCCTTTCCTTTTTTGACATCTATAGAATTCAGATGGCCGTAAAGAGTGAAGAATCCGAAGCCGTGATCGATGATCACGAAATTGCCATAGATCCCGAGGTAGCCGGCGTATGCAACTATGCCATGATTGGCGGCTGCCACCGGAGCATTTGCCGTTGAAGCAAGGTCAACGCCCATATGGATGCTCTCACCAACCACCTTGCCCTGATATTGGTATTTTCTCTTGTCGCCGAACAAGGCCATGGGAGCAGCATTCTCCATTCGGAGGAATGCGCCTTCCCATAATTGCCTGGGATTCGATGTCTTGCAGATTTCCCGGATTGTACTGTCATTATCCTCCCTCATCTTACTGTTGACATATATGAAAGTCTCGAGTGGCGTCTTGCCCTGAAGAACGGTATTATGACTCTGAAATTCGGGCATCTTCTGCTGCAAGAAATTCTCGCTCAGGGTCATCTTATCACTGCGGAATTTCTTGTTTCTGATAAGACTTGGCAGGGCAACAGAAGTTTCATTCCCTGCCTGATCCCGGGCAGTGACTTTTATAGCTATTCGACCCTGCCTGGCTTCCACAGGGAGAGAAAAATAACTGATAATACATGGCTTGTCTGAAATCGTCGTCGCGTATCCCGGGGAAAAATGATTTTCGACCTTGACGCCGCTTGAGATAACCGGCTTTGATGTTCTGTACAGGATCACGCATGTGCCGCCGGGATTAATATTGTTGGTGGAAGTGAGTAAAAATATTTGAGGCGGCATGAAATCGATATTGACCTGTATAGTGAGGGTGGTCCCGTTCTTCCAAACGGAGTTGTCTATCGCTGAAATATTAAGTGTAGCCGGCCCTTCATGAAGCTTCATCGCCAGGGGGTCTATAGTTACGCTTACATTACTTTCTCTTGTTACCGAGTCCGTATAGTTGATGGAGGAAAGGACGTGTGTCTGATTATCCTGAACTATGGTGACGGTTGAATTGCGAAGTCCGCTCTTCTGGTCCGCAAATGCTATGTTAATCGTCTTAGACCTCCCAATTGCCGTTATGTCCTGATCCAGCAGGAGGGTTGGTTTTTCCAATTCGCCCCAGGAATTGAAAAACCAGAAGCCAAAGCCGGAAATCGATATGATTAGGAAGACTATTATGTGAGTTCTATAGGTTTTCATAAAATACCTCATGCTGATATTGGGTGATGCCGGGCTGATTTATAATGATTTTTAGAGAGCTTTGCAAGATCAAAAGCATAATATTCCGGCAAATGCCTGCATTACCTCTTGAAGTTGTCCGTGAGACTTGCTATATGTAAAGCGTTAGAGTCCATTTGGTTTTTCTTGTGTGATTCAAGGGTAATTTTGAGGAATAAGAAAATGCTAAAAGGTAAAAAAATTGTTCTTGGCATAACGGGAGGGATTGCTGCCTATAAAGCCGCTGAGCTGACAAGGGAATTTGTAAAGAAGGAAGCCTTCGTCAGAGTTATCATGACAAAGAATGCTAGCGAGTTTATAAGTCCTCTGACCCTCCAGACTCTTTCAGGGCATCCGGTCTCTACGGACATGTATGCTCCCTTGACAGACTTCGATATGGCCCATATTTCCCTTGCAGAGTACGCGGATATCATCGTGATTGCCCCGGCCACAGCGAATATCATCGGGAAGATAGCTTCGGGTCTGGCAGACGATATTCTGACTACGACAGTTATGGCGACGAAAGCCCCGGTGCTCATGTGTCCCGCCATGAATGTGAACATGTATAATAATGCCGTCGTGAAAGAGAATATCAGCAGGCTCACAGCCATGGGCTATCTGTTCATGGTGCCCGGGTATGGCGAGCTGGCCTGCAAGGCGGAGGGCTATGGGAGGCTGCCGGAGATACCGGATATTGTCGAAGAGGTAGAATCCATACTGACTCCTAAGGATATGAAGGGAGAGAAAATACTCGTAACAGCAGGGCCCACCCGTGAACCCTTTGACCCGGTCAGATACATCACCAATTATTCCTCAGGAAAAATGGGATACGCATTGGCAATCGCTGCAAAGCGGAGGGGTGCCCATGTTATACTGATAAGCGGCCCCACAGCGTTGCCCACGCCGCGGGATATGACATTTATTCCTGTCGCAAGTGCTGTCGATATGAGAGATGCCGTTATGGAGCATTTAGATAGTGCAACCGTTGTCATCAAAGCCGCCGCTGTGGCCGATTATCGCCCGTCGTTGCGTTCCGCCCGCAAGATTAAAAAAGGCGGTGGCGGGCTTGATATGCGCCTGGAGCGGAATCCGGACATAATTTTCGAGGTTGGCAGGAAGAAGGGCAATCGTATCCTCGTGGGTTTTGCCGTGGAGACGGAGAACCTTGTTGAAAATGCCAGGAGCAAAATGAAGAAAAAAAATATGGATATTATTGTAGCCAACGATGTAACGAAGGAAGGTGCGGGATTCGGTTACGATACGAACATAATCAAGATCATCAGTGCTGACGGCAACATTGAAAATGTACCCTTGATGAGCAAGATGGAGGTTGCCGACAGGATACTTGACAGGGTTAAGAAGATTATAACGAGCAGGCAATCCGCTCCCAGACGTCGCCCTGCTTTTCGGGACAGATAGTCTCACTATGGAAAGTACAAAAGAGAATCCGGCAGATGAACTCCTGACGCTGGTCAGGTCTCTAAAAGCTCAAATCCAGTCCGAGATTGATGCGGGGAAAACGCCGGCATACCTGTGTATGAAGGCAGAGCCTGCGGCTGGTGACAAATCTGCCGCTGACAAATCACGGGATCAGAGCGGAACGCCACCCCGGAAGGCATTGACTCTTGGAGAAGTGAAAAATGAACTCGGTGACTGTCAGAGGTGTTCCCTCGGACGGGTCAGAACCAACATCGTCTTCGGTGAGGGGAACCCCAAAGCCGAGATCGTATTCGTGGGCGAAGCGCCGGGAGGAGATGAAGATATCCAGGGGAGACCCTTTGTCGGGCGCGCCGGGCAGCTTCTGACCAGGATTATCGCGGCCATGGGATTGAAGAGGGATGATGTCTATATATGTAATATCCTCAAGTGCCGTCCTCCCGGCAACCGCAATCCCAGGCCTGAGGAAATAGCTGCCTGCGAACCATTTCTTATCAAGCAGCTTGAGGCGATTAACCCGCGGGTAATCTGTGCTTTGGGAACGTTTGCCGCCCATACCCTGCTTAAAACGGATGTACCCATAACGCTCCTTCGGGGTAAGTTTCACGCATATCACGGGATACAATTGATGCCTACTTATCATCCGGCATATCTTCTGAGGAATCCGGGGGCAAAAAAGCAGGTGTGGGAAGATGTCCAGAAGATAATGAAGGCGCTGCCGCCGCAGGTTTCATAACGATTTACCATACAGCTCAAAGATTGAGAGGGGCAATCCATGTCAAGAAATAAAATCAATATACCAATCCTGATTCTCGCATTGCTTCTCATCGTGCAGCATCCCGGCCAATTATTTGCAGACGAAAAAAAGCCCGTCTTTGATAGTATCACTGTCCATGCCGCCATTACTCCGCCGATTGCCGAATATATTCTGCAAAGCTTAGATGCGTCGGCGAAAGCCGGTTCCGACGGCCTGATCATTCTCCTGGATACGCCCGGCGGGCTGGACCTCGCCATGAGGGATATTGCGAAGGGTATCTTGAACTCAGCCATTCCTGTTGCGGTATACGTGCATCCTTCCGGAGCACGGGCCGCTTCCGCAGGAGTGATAATCACGATTTCAGCGCACGTCGCTGCCATGACTCCCGGCACGAATATCGGCGCTGCCCATCCGGTAGGACTGGGCATAGGCGGTACGGACAAGACCATGATGAAGAAGGTGGAAAATGATGCCGTCGCCTACGTCCGAGGTATCGCAGATAAGATGGGGCGAAATGCGGATTGGGTGGAGAAATCTGTAAGAAAGAGCGAATCTGTTACTGCCGAAGAGGCCCTCAAACTCAAAGTCATAGATTTTGTTGCTCCCGACCTGAACAGTCTGCTGGAACAGATGGACGGAAAAGAGGTGTCTCTATCGTCCGGGAAGAGGGTAATTAAGACAAAGCATGCCATCATCAATGAGAAAAAAATGGGTACGCGTCAGAGGGTTCTTGCGGCTATAAGCGATCCGAATATAGCGTATATCCTCTTGCTTGTCGGACTTGCAGGTCTTTATTTCGAGCTGGCCCATCCCGGTGTCATTCTTCCCGGAATCATCGGCGGCATCTCGCTTATCATGGCCTTTTTTGCCCTGCAGACGCTGCCGGTCAATTATGCAGGGATTCTCCTTATTCTTTTCGGCATCATTCTCTTTATCGCAGAGATAAAAGTTATCAGCCATGGCCTGTTGACGGTGGGAGGGATTATCTCTCTTGTCCTGGGTTCACTATTGCTCTTTGAATCACCTGATCCTGCCCTCAGGGTATCGTGGAGTGTCATGATCCCTGTGCTGACCGTCATTTGCCTGTTTTTCGCAGGTGTTATTGCCCTTGTCCTGAAGGCTCAGATGAGAAAGAGACTTACTGGAAAAGAAGGTATGATGGGTGAGGAAGGGAAGGCTGTAACGGATATTCATGAATATGGCAAGGTCTATATTAAAGGTGCATACTGGAATTCAACAAGTGACAAGCGCGTAGAGGCGGGTAGGGGGATTAAGGTCGTAAAGGTTGAAGGTCTGAAAATCAAAGTCGAAGAAATTGAAAATAAACAGGGAGGGTGATTATGTTTTCTATTCCATTTATTGTATTAATAGTACTGGTAGTTATGTTTTTGGCATCAGCCATCAGGATACTCAATGAGTATGAAAGGGGCGTGATTTTTCGTCTGGGGAGGGTTATCGACACGAAAGGCCCCGGGCTTATTATCTTGATACCCGTTGTGGACAGGATGGTCAAGGTGGATATGCGCACCATTACCATGGATGTCCCCCCGCAGGATGTGATCACACGGGACAACATATCAATCAAGGTCAACGCCGTCGTTTATTTCAAGGTCATGGAAGCGAACGACGCCGTGATTAATGTGGAGAATTACCTCTATGCGACGTCCCAGCTCGCCCAGACTACCCTACGGAGCGTCTGCGGCCAGGTGGAGCTCGACGAACTCCTCTCGCAGCGCGAGAAGATCAATCTCCAGCTCCAGGAGATCCTGGACCGGAGCACCGAACCTTGGGGAATCAAGGTTTCTCACGTCGAGGTCAAGCAGATTGATCTGCCTGAGGAGATGAAGCGGGCCATTGCCAAACAAGCCGAAGCGGAAAGAGAGCGTCGGGCAAAGGTCATCAATGCGGAAGGCGAATTCCAGGCCGCCCAGAAGCTGATCGAAGCTGCCGCCCTTATGGAAACGCAGCCGATGTCATTACAGCTCCGGTACCTGCAGACCTTGAATCAGATTGCAGCTGAGAACAGCTCTACAATACTCTTTCCCATTCCCATCGATATGATAAAACCATTTTTAAGTCTTGCAGAGAGGCAAAAATGATTTTCCGGAAAAGGATTGAGTACACGTGGAAGCAAAAGATAAAAGGCATATCCTGACAGGCGGCCTGATTCTCGTTACGCTGGGCGTTCTCATTATCCTGAGCAATATGGATATCTATGGGTTCGATAAGAGCTGGCCTATACTGCTGATCGTAATTGCAGCGGGCACGCTGATGCAGCGCGTCAAGGACATCGGAGGGTGGTTTATATGTGTTGCGGGGGTGATTTTCCTGCTGGTAAAAAACTGGGGGTATGATCTTCATGTAACTGCGAGATACCTCCTCCCCGTGCTCCTGATCCTTTACGGTATCAATGTTCTGATAAAGCATTATAAGAAAAAGCAGCAGTAATGAATGCAGGCGTAAAGAAACCGAGAATGCTGGTTCTGTGTGACTTTGACGGGACCATCTCCATAGTAGATATGGGGAATGAACTCCTGAACCGCTTTACCGATAAGGGCTGGGAGGAAATAGACCGCGCTTACTGCGCGGGTGAGATTGGTTCCCGGGTTGCGTATACCCAGGTGGCCTCGCTCTTTTCCGGCAGCAAGGCCCAGATGCTGGAATTTGTCATCAGCCGCGAAAGGATAGATCCGCATTTTCTTGAGTTCTATCGGTTCTGCCGAAGCAAGGGAGTGGATCTCAAGATCGTATCCGACGGCCTCGATTTTTATATAGACGCGATACTGAAAAAGAACAATCTTCAGGATATTGAATTTTTATCCAATGTGACAGTTTTTCATGATGGTAATAAGCTCTCAATAGAGTTTCCCCGGATGAACGATAAATGTGAGAAGTGCGGTACCTGCAAGAAGGGCGTTCTGAGAGAGCACCGACTGGAATATGACCGGGTAATCTACGTAGGCAACGGATATTCCGATGTATGTCCTGCGAAAGACGCAGACCTCGTCTTTGCGAAGGAAGTCCTGTATGAGAAGTGCATGCAGGACGGCACGGCATGCGTGCATTATGAAAATTTCCAGGATATTCTGGCTTATTTGCATAAGACTGTCTGTTCAGATGGGTAAAGCAGGACGGTGCGGCAGCAGGATTGCACATGAAAAAAAGACTTCCTCAAGCATCCTCGGAAGTCTTTTTTGTGTATTATTTCTGTTGCTGTCTACTTCACCAATTTAAAGAGAGTTTCTGAAACCTCTTTGACGCCGGGCACAGTATCCACCTGAATGACCTTTACCCTCTCCTTGAAGTAGTTGACGGCGGCCAGTGTGCCCGCATTCGTATCGAAGTAGATGCCATGCCTCTTGTCAATGGCCGCTTCATCCTGATCGTCGGCCCTGCTGAGCAGTCCTGGACTGGCGCAGACACGGCAGTACAGCTTGCCGTCTTTCTCCACGGGCAGGTTTGCCTTGACGTAAATATTGTTTGGATGGTTGTTGTCCTTGGGGCACAAACGTCTTCCCATGATGCGCTTCTTGGCTGTATCCCGGTCGAGGATAAGCTCAACAACGTAATCCAGTTTTATCTTTTCTTTCTGCAGGGCGTCCCAGAAGGCCACAGCCTGCGTCTTGTTTCGCGGGAACCCGTCTAACAGCCATCCTTTTTCACAGTCCTTTTCTTTAAGACGGCTGAGAATCATGGGAATGGTGATACCATCGGGAACCAGTTCGCCCTTGTCAATGTATGACTTTGCCTCTTTTCCCAATGCCGTGCCTTTCGAGATGTTGTCCCTGAAAATTACCCCTGTCTCTACCTGGGGTATTCCAAATCTGTCGCTCAGAACTGCGCCGAACGTGCCCTTACCGCTGCCATTTGGTCCAAACATAAGAATATTCATTGTCTTCGTCTCTCTCTGAAAAAGTATTTTTTGCAGGTATTCCCTGTGTCATTCCCGCGCAGGCGGGAATCTAGTTTATTATTTCAACTGTAAGAAGAAATTTTGCATGACTTCAAGCTTAGTTTTTCAAAGCTCGCATTCTCGGATGGACGCTTATAGTAAATTAAATCTTTTATTACAACAAAAATTATTGCTGATTCTTGATTGAAGTGGCGACCTGCCACAGGAGATCAATGGGATCAGGCCGTGCTGCAGGATGTTGCCGCACAGGACGAGCAGCCTGCCGACGATGTATTGCCGATCTTTCCGCCGAATTTAGACATCAGCCTCTCAGCCTTCTTTGATTTGCATGCGGGGCAGGCTACGGCCGGTTTATCGCTGCCGGACAGGAATAAAACCTCAAAGGTATTGCTGCATTTTTTGCATTTGAACTCGTAAATGGGCATGTCTTCCTCTTTTCCTAATGGCCTTTCACTGCACAAACTTTAGACCTTGGGCATTCAAATGTCAAGGGCCTTCAGGAAAATAGGGAAAATAGGGACAGCGCCTATTTATTAAGAATAGGCCGACGTGGAATGGGAACGAATGGCGAGAATAGCGAGAGCAGTAGCGGCGGGGATACCGCATCATATAACGCAGCGTGGCAATTATCGTTAGGTGATCTTTGGGCTAGATCAGTGATTGGAACGAATGTAAAATATTCTCTGTGGAATTGTCTTTCCGAGGTCACGGTATGCGAGGATCATTTCATGGAGAGCATCACACAGCGTTGCCCGGCAATCATCGAGAGTCTTTCCCTCGGTAATGACTTCCCGCCAGTCCACGAGTTGGCCCATGTATCCAGAATGTATTTTTGTATATCGTGCCATGTATGCCATGATGAGTGCCTTTGCTATTTTATTATGCGAAATTGAATATGGTTGCAACAAAAAATGCTAACACAAAAAGTGTGATAGACGAATATAATATTAAAAAAAGGGCATATTTAAGAGAATGTGCGGACTCTTAAAAATATTTTCTTAAAAATATCGGTTAATGAAAATCGTTTCCTTTATGTATGAAGTACTAAAAATACCGGTTGATTGTAAATTGTTTCCCTTTGCATATTATCTTAAAGATAATCGGTATTTTTGAAAGAACTTTAGCAGCACTTGTTAACACCTACAAGTCAGTAACTTTGGGGTCAGCATTGCGGTGAGGATTACCATTTATAAACATGTTTTTTCTATGGGATTGACATCTACATATCATGGAAGTTGATAACCCTTCTCCCGGAATATCCTCAGGCACGCATCTACTACACCTATGTCGTAAAGCGTTCCTCTGTTCTTCTCAATTTCCTGCAGGGCAGCGTCAAGTCCCAAGCTCGGGCGGTATGGTCGGTGAGATGCCATGGCTTCCACCACGTCAGCTACGGATAGTATCCGTGATTCAAGGAGCGTTTCTTCTACAACCAGCCCTCTTGGATAACCCGAACCATCCATCCGTTCATGATGCTCCAAAACGATCCTCGCAATGGGCCAGGGAAATTCGATATCATTCAGGATATCATAGCCGGACTGGGCATGGGTCTTGATGATACCGAATTCCAAGTCTGTCAATTTCGTCGGCTTACTGAGAATCTCCGCCGGAACGGATATCTTACCGAGGTCATGGATGACGGCTGCCATCCGGATCCCATCGATCTGATCGGTGGGAAGGTTCATCTCCGTGGCAATGGCACGAGACAGGTCGGTGACTCTGCGCTGATGTCCAGCTGTGTAGGGATCTCTCGTTTCAACCGTCACGGCCATGGCCCGAACGGTCGCTCCCAGAGCCTTTCTTATCCGTTCGATACTGCCTTTTTTCATTGTTATATCTTCATTAAACCCTTCATAATGAAGGACACGGCCTCCTGCATCACGGACGGCATGCTGGTTCACGGATACCCAGATTATGCTGCCATCCTTCCTGTAAAACTGAGTTTCAAAGCCCTTTACCGAATCCTGTTCTTCTATCATTTTCAATAATACTTTGCGATTTTCCGGGTTCACATAGAGCTGTGTTGTAATATCCATGACGGTGGTCATGAGTTCTTCAGGAGAATCATAACCCAATATGGTCGCCAGTGCCCGGTTGGCCGCAAGATACTGGCCTTCATAGGTTGTCTGAAAGATGCCTTCCTGGGCGTTATCAAAGATACTCCGGTATCTTGCCTCGCTTTGCTTCAGTTCCTCCTCCGCCCGCTTGCGGTTGGTTTGGTCCTCCGTATGGACAATAATCAAATCCGGAGGAATGAAACCATAATTTACAGTCAAGAATCTACCCGGTGCGAAGTGCTGGGAAGTGATTTCCCGTCCAATTGTGGATCGTTCTTTGTAGCAAAGATTCATGTCATTGAAGACCTGCGGACTGTTTCTATAAAGTTCCACGGCGCTGTTTCCGAGAATGTCGGCGACTCTGCCGTTGGTCATTTGAATAGCGGCTTTGTTAAAATCGACAAGAATGAAGTCGTCCCCTTTTTTCTGCCAGGTGAAGGTCGGGATGGGACTGTCTTGATACAGGTTTTTGAAACGCTCCTCGCTGTCATGCAGCGACTTTTCCACCAGTTTGCGCTCGGTGATGTCGGTGTGGACTCCGATCAAGCTGATAACCTTTCCGTTCTCATCCTTGACGGCATCGGCTCGAAGTAAGACTGGGAATCGTCGCCCGTTTTTGGTGACCATTTCGATCTCACCATGCCAGGATTTTCCGGCCATGATTGTTTCGAAGACCCCCTTGGCAATATCCTTATTTCCATAAAGCTTGGTGGGATGCAGACGGTAAACCTCTTCCTGGGTGTAGCCGAACAGGCGATTGAAGGCCTCATTCTGGTAGAAATGATGCCCATCGGCGGTTGACATCCCGATAGCATCGCCGGTAGCATCGACAGCCGCCTTGATGCGTTGTATTTCCTCTTCTGTCTGCTTGCGCTCTGATTCCGATTGTTCCAGCTCTACGATTCTCTCTCTTAGAGAAACCAGCTCCTGAATCAACACCTGTTTTTTCTTGGATTGATCTTTCATCGGGTTCCCCCTGTGGTTAGAGATGATCTGTGCGGTTGGAAAGGTAACGATTGATGAGCTATACGTGGTTGAGAATTCTCAGTCAAAACCGTATAAATAACAAATGCTAAATCGGGTTTTTTGTCAAGTGGAATTTCTACCGATAAACGCAGATTACCATCTGCAATCTTGAATATTTCAGCAAGCAAAGCGATTGTGGCTTACAGCTTACTATAAGGAAGAGAAGTGAGGACATGGTACTCTCGATCTGTTAAAGTTGAATATCGCAAACAACAAAAGCAGAAAGGAGAAGTGACCATGTCCGAAAGAGATTATAACAGGCAGGC
>Ga0209777_10002498_pt1 | contig 24071 bp, 20 predicted proteins | sample FrelakmetHBP12HB_FD_187147 | JGI IMG/M metagenome (GOLD analysis project Ga0209777, IMG submission 187147) | Freshwater lake sediment microbial communities from the University of Notre Dame, USA, for methane emissions studies -HBP12 HB (SPAdes)... | ecosystem: Environmental > Aquatic >... | reverse complement strand
GGAGTTTGCGTGGAGAGTTTCTCGAGCCGCTTCTCCAGGCTGCCGCCCGCCGCTATGCGCTTGGTCGCCGCCTTGGCAGGCTGTTCCTGGTCGTCGTCGTCTTGCGATCGAACCTGTTTCTTGTCCGGCAACGCCAGCAACTCCCCGATGCCGGCAGGCTGGGCTGGCGGCGCGCCGGGAGCCGTGCTGATCTCAAACGGCTCCGGCGGCTCCGTCGCGGCCAAGTCTGGTTCAAGCGGCGCCGCGGCCACCGCAGCCTTGGGCGGGGCCTTGGGTTCTTCGGCCGGCGCCGGCGCGAACGTCGAAGGAGCAACGTGCGGCTGCGCTGCCGCCTTCGTTCCCGCCGCCCTCTGTACGAGACGTTGCAGCCACGGCCCGCCCACCGCAATTGCAGCCAGCAGGGCCAGGCCTGCCAACAGCAGGGCCCATACTGGAACGCGCCGCCGTGGCGCAGGTCGCGGCTGTGCGGCGCAATCCTCCGGATTGCATTGCAAGCCGGAGGCTTGTGCTACAGCCTGCAGGGGCGGCGAAGGGGGTTCGTGCTTGGCGGACCGCCACCCTCCCCCAACCCCCTCCCCGCCGCGGGAGGGGGGAAGGTGGAGGGGCGGATGCGCCTGGCTCTCGCCCTGCTGCTGCCGTGGACCAATTGTCTTGGGGGCGGACGTGCTGGCCGCTGAGATGGCACCGATCAGGAATGACTCGCCACCCGGCCTGTCAGGGATCATAAGGGGCAGTTTGCAGGCCGGGCAGCGAGCCGGGGTGCCGGGAAGATGGGCAGGAAAGCCAACTCGTTTCCCACAAGCAGGACAGTTGAAGGTGATGAATGCCGCCGCGGCCCCTCTCCCATCCCCCTCCCGCACCGGGGAGGGGGCAGGGGGAGGGGGCGCTGGGGCGGCTTTAGGCGTTACGCCGGCCGGGGCGCTCTCGTTCTCTTTCCCGATGTCCGTGGCCTCCGGCGCATCAGCCGCGTGGCCATTGCCATTCTCCCCCGGGACGATTGGCTGCTCGTCGTCCGACGGTGCTCTGTCATCGCCGCTGAGGGAGCTGGATTCCGGCACGGTGACAGGCTGTTTGCACTTGCCGCACGTGGCGCGCCTGCCTGCATGCACGTCCTCGGCACGCAGCTTGTGATTGCAGGCCGGACAACGGAACTTGATAAACATCGGACCTCTCTAAACAGCCGCGAAGGACGCCGCACTGAGATACAGACGGAAATGCCGCGCCGATAATGCAATAAAAGGGCCAACCCGGAATGATGAATGATGAATGAGGAGCGCGCGTTCATCATTCATCCTTCATCGTTCGTCCTTCAGCTTACGCCAGTTCCTCGAGAATCTCCACCGCATGGCGCACCAGTTTCGGGCAACGCGTCGCGAACAAGCCCTGCCTGACGGCCCACTCGAACTCCTCGGGCTTGTTCGGGTCACAGCCCAGAAGTTGGCGGCAGACCATCGAGCCGTGGCGTTGCTTGAAGCGCCCCACAAACTTCCGCACCAGTTCCTCCGTTTTCCGTTTGGCCGCTTCGTCCTCGGCGCAACCACACCCGTGCTTGAGTCCGAGAACGAGGACGGCGCCTGTGACCGCCCCGCACATCTCCCCAAGCTGGCTGACGCCGCTGCCGAAGCCTGATCCCAGTTTCAGGGCCATATTGCGCTCAAGCCCATGCCGTTCCGCATACGCCACCAGGACCGCCTGGCAGCAATTGTAGCCTTGCTTCAGAAGCCCCAGGGCCTCGCCCGCAGCACTGCCGTGTTGGACGGCGCCATAGCGGGGCGGCTCTTCCGTGGCGCCGCCCTTTGTGGCGCTGTGGCCGGCCTTCTTCTTGCCTTCCTTCTTCATCCCGCACCTGCCATGTGCCGAAGAGCATAGTGGTTAGTGGCTAGTGGTTCGCAATGGCCCGCGAAAACTTGCTACTCGCCACTCGCCTCCCACCACCCACTACCCGCCACCCACTACCCACTGTGTTTTGGTTCAGCCTAAGCTGGTTCTTCCGTCGTCTGAACCGCGCGCACCTCGGGCATGCTGGTCGTAGCCGGAGTGACAATCGGCGGCGCAGGGATATTCTCCTCCAGAATGAGAGGTCCAGGCGCGACATATAGGTCCGTATGGAGCATGCCCAGAACGCGCTGCGAGCCTGTTGATCCTGGGCTGGCCGGCTTGTTGGTACAGAGCCGCACCAGGCGGACCATGCGCAACAACGGCACCCCAGCCTTGAGACCCAGTCCCGCGGCTATATGCACCGGGGCCGCCACGGCGCTGAAGCGCTGCCGCCCCCCATCCGCGCGCAGCCTGTACTTTTCGGTCAGGACGCTGAAGAGCGAGCCGTCGCGCAAGTCTATCTGCTCCAGCCCCGGCACAAGCGCCGCAGGCAGCCAGGTATACTCGTAAAACGTGGGCACGTGGTTTATGCGCCGCACACGCTCCAGAGCCACCCAGCCTTCGGGCGGATCCTGACCTTCGGCCAGCAGACAAGCCGCCACCCGCTCCAGGCGCAGGACCTGCGTCTCCACATTGATCTTCTGGTCAGTGATTGTCTCGCTGGTGCCAGTCAACGCCAGCAAACCCACAGGCACCGGCGCCTCGGTGACAAATGCGCCTCTGCCGCGGTGTTTCCGCACCAATCCTTCGCGCACCAGGCCTTCCAGCGCCTGGCGCACAGTCGGGCGGGTGATCCCGAATTGGCGGCACAACTCGTGCTCGCTCGGCAGCTTACTCTCGGCCTTGCGCGTTTTGCTGCTGATCTCCAAGCGCAGGATTTCCTGGAGTTGCTGGTACAGCGGTATGGGTGAGGAGGAATCTAGTTTCATCGTCTAGGGAAGCATGGCGACTTGTCTAAACAAGTCAAGCCGATTTGTGAAACCAATTCGTGAAAACCAATCATCCAGTCCCTTACCGCAGCGTTTCCAGCACCTGCAGGCACAGGCGCTGCACTGGCTCAAACCAGAAAAACAGCGCCAGCAAAGCGGCGCCTTGGCACACGGCCAAAACCCTGTAGGACACAGGCGCAGGCTCAGCGGGGGCCAGCGGTTCCTCAGGTTGGTCTATGACGACTGCCTTGGCCAGCCGCATGTAGTAATAAAGGCTGACCACCGAGTTGAGCCCGATCCAGAAGATCATGCCGTAGCGTCCCGCATCGGCGAGCCGCCACATGATCAGGTACTTGCCGATGAAGCCGCCCAGGGGCGGCAGTCCGGTCAGGCTGAACAGAAACACACACAGCAGCACGCACAGCAGCGGCTCGCGCCGCACCGCGCCGCGCAACTGCCGCAGCTCGGACCCGCCGAAGGTGTTTTCCAGAGCGATCAGAACGAGGAAGGCGCCCAGGTTCATGAAGAGGTAGATCACCAGGTACAGCAGCACCGCGGCGGGTCCCCCGGTATTCTCCAGCACCGACAGGCCGGCGAGCATGTAGCCGGCGTGGGCGATGGATGAGTATGCCAACATACGTTTGGCGTTGGACTGCCCCAGCGCCGCAAGGTTGCCGATGACCATGCTCAGGACGGCCAGCACCGCCACTATGCTCTCCACGTGCGGATAGGAGAGCCATGCGTGCGTGTTCTGGCCTATGGGGAAGAACGCGCACAACGTGCGGATCAGCACGGCGAATCCGGCGGCCTTGGGCACCACGGAAAAGAAACCCGTGGCCACCGTGGGGGATCCTTCGTACACGTCCGGCGACCAGTAATGGAATGGCACGGCGGCAATCATGTAAAGAAAACCGGAGAAGAAAGAGCACCGGATGGCTGCTATGGCGCTGCGCGGCCCGGCGCCGTAACGACCCTCCAGCTCAAGGATTCGCGAAGCCACGCCCTGTACGGTGCCGCCCGCCGGGCTGGTCGTGTCCAGAAGGCTCAGAGTGCCAGTGAGGCCGTATAGGTACGACATGCCATATAGCATGATGCCTGAAGACATCGCGCCGTAGACCACGTACTTGATGCCGGCCTCGGCGGACTTGCGGTCTCTCCGCAGCGACCCGGCCAGCGCGTAGCTGATGATCGAAACGAACTCCAGCGACAGATAGATCATCAGCAGGTTGGTTGAGGAGGCCAGGAACATTCCGCCTGCGCAGACGGCCACCAGCAGCAGGAAGAAATCGCCCTGGTTCCTGGCAGACACTTCGCGCGAGTGAATCGCCAGCAGGAGAGACACGGAGGTGCCGAGCAGCAGGATGAACTTGAAGAACGTGCCGTACTGGTCGTAGGCGAACATGCCTGAGAAAACGAGCTTTCGGGAAAGCAGGCCGTGGTTGAGCTGGTCCACGAACTCCTCGTTCTGCCGCCAAGTCAGCCACAGCGCCACCAGCAGGCCGACGAGGCACACGTACCCGGTGCTCTTCCGTCTTTCAGGCTGAACGGCGAGGTCGAAAAGCAGCGCCAGGAAGAAGGTCGTCACCACCATTAACTCAGGGCCAATGTACCTGAGCTGCGCCATGTTCTGCTGAAGCAGAGAGTAGAAATCGTGAGGCATCCACCACCTGTGTTTGACGAGCCTGCCTGGTGCCACGGATGTGGCCGCGCCGCTTGTTTGGCGCGGCCTCATCCGTGCCCAACGCCATCCCGCCGAATTCGACCCGCCGATACTACGGCTTGCCAGTCTCAGGTCAACCTAATCGGGTGGCCGGGCTATCCGGACGTCGGGCCAGCGGGCCATCGAGTCATCGGGTGATCGGCACGAGGGCGCGCGCTTAAAGCGCCGCGCCACCCTGGGTCGCGGATACCCAGAAATATAAGCCATCTGGGGCATCGCCGATGACGTGCTCCGCGACCTGTTCAAGCGCGGCAAGTACGCGGATGTCATCCTGCCCATGTGCGTCCGGCGCCGCCGGTACTGGCGGCATGCTCACCGTCGCGGAGGAAACGCTTTTCCAGCTTGCCAGCGGCCGCGGCCAGCAGATCACCACCCACCTCTACGGCTAGGAGATCAACCCCGAGACCTACGCCATCTGCAAGGCTGACATGCTCCTCAAGGGCGAGGGCGAGAACGCCGACCACATCGTCGGCGGTGCGGAGTGGTCCAGCCTATCGCACGACGCCTTCCCCGCCCACGAATTCGATTTTATGCTTATCGTCTCTGAACAACCAACCCTATATATAGTAGTCCTTCGGCCATCCCAATCCCTTGTAGGCAAGGGGGTGGGTGGTGATCGACGCTGATACAGGGAGGGCGATCAGGTGCGATTCCCGGCAAGCATCCTCGAACTCGGCCAGATGTTCTCCAGTGACGAGGCGTGCCTGGAGTACATGATACAGGTGCGCTGGCCAGAGGGGTTTCAGTGCCCAGAGTGCCAAGGCACGAAGGGGTACATGGTATGGGAACGCAAGGCGTTCAAGTGCGCCAAGTGCGGAGAGTGGCAGTACCTTACCCAGGGCACGGTCATGGAGAAGTCAAGAACCAGTCTGAGTAAGTGGTTCTCTGGGGCATACATGATAACGACGGTGACGCCGGGAATGTCGGCCCTGCAATTCCAGCGGCAGATAGGCATTCCGTCCTACGAGTGCGCCTTCCAGATGTTTCATAAGCTCCGCGCCGCTATGGTCGTGCCGTTCGGGACGAAGCTCGAAGGCGAAGTGGAGATGGACGAGACCTTCATCGGGAGTCACCGCATAGGCTCTCCGCCCGGTCGCGGCGCGGAGGGAAAGTCTCTCGTCATCGGCGCGGTAGAGGTCGTGCATTACTGGGAGAAGGGTAAAGAGCGAACGAGGACGGGACGTGCCCGGCTGCTGCATGTAGAGGATGCCAGCAAGCGTGTCATCGTGAGCTTCTTAAAGGACTACGTGGCGGCGGGAACACTGGTGCGCACCGATGGTTGGAGGGGCTACGAAGGCATTGAGAAGTACGGCTACAAGCATGACCCGTTCATCCTCGAAACTCCAGAGCAAGCGGCTAGGGCCTTCCCCCATATTCACCGTGTCTTCGGAAACTTGAAGGCGTGGATAATCGGGACGTTCCACGGGGTCAGTCCGAAGCACATGCAGGCGTACCTAAACGAGTACGTCTTCCGGTTCACCCGGCGCTTCAAGCCCTGGGAGGCGTTCAACACCGTGCTGGGCTTGGCCAGCGAGAGCGAGGCACCGACCTACCAGCAGTTGTACCGGGCGGGCAGGCTAAAGGGTTGGGAGCACCCACAATAGGTTGTGGGGCAGGAGGTGGTGGTTGTCCAGAGACGATAAGCATATCCACAGTTTTGCCAGACTCTTAAGGAGTTGCATGAAAACTGGGGAAAAAAGATTCACCTGACAAGATCGCTTGTGCCGCGCAAACTGGTCAGTTCGCGCCACAATGTGCGCAAATGGAAGTTAATTCATTGTTCATCATTCATCCTTCATCATTTCCAAGGAGTTAGCGGAACATGAGGATACTTCCACAGTTAGATGGGCAGCGCTGTTGGGATTTCCCACCCCTGTGGTTCTTCAGCACACTTTCAGGCTTGGCTTCGGACCGCTATGGACATCGCGCTGCGTTACATAACTCCTTCCCAGACAAGCGGTTCGACCTTTTTGCCGCTGCCATCTGTGTCATGGCATCGGCTTTGCCTCTAGGAATGGCGACACAGGGGGCGCCGATGCCTCTAGTGGCATGAAGGGAGGCGACAGCCATGCTGGATTCGAGAAACTCAGTGCGCTTCGGCGCGGCCTTGTGCGTGCTTGTCCCGGTGCTGCTGTGCATGCCGGTGCGGGCCGAGGGCGATGGGAATGGCGGCGGCGCTGCCGGACTGGGACACCGCGACTGGGGTCAGCACATTGATAAAGCGCTCGAGCGTGTCAATGCGGCAATCCAGAAAGTGCAAACGGGGCTGGCTAATCATCCGAATGCTCCGGCAGATGTGAAGAGCGCGGCCGGCCAACTGCTCACCGATCTGAATGCCTTGCAGACGGAACTGACGAAGGTGCAAACAGCGCTGCCGGGCAAGGACAAGACTGCGCTCCTGGGGTTGAAGGGGCAGTTCAAGGCCCTGCACCAGAAAGTTGAAGCTGATCGCGCGGCCCTGAAGGCAGCCGTTCAGGCGGCGCGACAGCAGCGGGGAGTGAAAGGAGCAGGGGACGTGGGCAAGCCTGTGGAGCCGGCTATCGGGTTGTAGCTTAGAGCTTCTTCAGGCGATGATAGCTCACATTCAGCCTTTCATAAGCAGGGAAGGCGGCCAGCACCGCAGCCTTAGTCATCAGCAGCCAAGGGGAAGTAAAAGCCGGCCCGCCCTTGGTGAATAGGATGTCGTCGGCTACGTACACGGCCGAATGGATAATGCCGACATCCGGGGCGGTGAAGAGCACCAGATCGCCCAAGGTGGGGCTGCCCGGCACGGGGTAACAGTCGTTCTCGAGGGTGGCACGAACCGCTTCGGGACGCCCAAAGCGCTCCTCGGGGGGGTCGTTGAAGAAGTTGAAAGCGCTCCAATGACAATCATGCGAGTTCCTTTTGGGATCCGAGGAAGGCAACGGGTATCTGTACAGCCTTTCTCGCGCGAATTTCGGCAGCAGCAGCGCGACATTGACGGCGACGCCCTCAGGGTTGCGCGGCAAGGAATTCAGCAGGGGCCCAATCTCCACCTCGTGGCCGCCCTTGCCCCAGTAGGCGGTGAGGGCCTTGACGTCGGCATCCGGTGTCAGGATCAGCCGCGGGTAGACGCTGTTCCTGCGGAAGAGGATCCTCAGCAGCCGCACGCGCTCGTCCGCGTCGGTGAGTCGTTTCATAATCATCCCGGTATCAGAGAGCAACACAGTGTTGCCGTGCGGATAGAGAAGTTTCCTGACCAGTTCCTCGGTTGACTCGGCCAGCCCGCCGTCGTCCAGCCATTCGTCGATCTGTTCGGGCATGAAGATAAAAGGGTCACGTTGCCCTGGATTCTCAGCAAACTTGCCCAGCGCGGCGTAGAGCTTGGCGCGAGAAGCGGGGCTGAGCCCGGAGACGAGTTCGAAGGGCGGCTTGACCACGCATTGGTTGGCCGCGGCGGAGAAGTCGGTGCAGCCCTCGATGGCGCTGCGCTGCTCCGGGGTCAGCCCCGCTGAAACCAGCAACTCAACCAGAGCGGCTTTCGAATAGCCTTTGAAGAGCCACTGATCCGGGGCCTCCGTGAAGAAACTCGGCGAGATGAACTCATCCGGCGGCTGGGCAACCATGTCGTAGTATTCGATCCGGCCCCACGGTCCTGGTTTGCAGCGGTGCTTGCCGGTGCCCACGGGAGGGGCAACGGTCTGCACCGGCTCGGCTGGAGCGACAGAGGGCTTCGACCGCAGCCACATGACGGCCACGACCGCCCAAGGCATGAGCAAGGCAAGAACGAGCACCACGACCGCATATCGTGGCGCGCGGAAGTAGAAAACCTTGCTGCCGCTCTCCAGGCCGCCCAGGGCGCTTTCAACCCGTTTTGCGTGGACTGCGCTGTCGTATTTGATGGGGGTGGCCCTTCCTTCCGCGGCTGACTGCGATGGTTCTTCTCGTTGCACTTGATGTCACCGTGGGCGGCGCTCCAGTAACAGGTGTTTCCTCGTGTGAGCGGCTGCTCAGCACATTGTCTCCTCATAATGACGCATCACCGGGCGGCCTGCTGCAAAAAATGAACGGGAAACTCTCCCGGCCGCACAACCCGGCTCAACGAGCCGGCGGTGGGTTCGTGTCCTTCAGCTCCTTGACGCGCACATCCTTGAACTGCACTTCCATCGGGGGGCCGGGGTGGAGCTGCAAAGCAATGATGCCTGACTTGGGGCCCTTATCGTCGGTGAATTCGGCAGTGGCGACGCCATTGATTTTCTGAACGACATGGTTGCCGCGTGCAATGATGACGTACTCGTTCCACTCCTCTTTTCGTATAGCCGCCTTGATCTTCGCTGGTTCACCGACGGAACCAGTCACCTCTTTCTTGCCGGTATCCGCGGCGACCTTCTGGCCCAAAGCCACCAGGATCGCCCGCCCGCCCACCTCGTAGACGATGCCCGTGTATTGATTCTCGCAATCCATGTCGGCCTGGTAGCCGGCAACCTGCCAGTTGGGCAGTTCCCGGGTGCGGTACTGAATGCCGGAGTTGCCGGAGAGCATTTTGAAGGAAGCATGCAGTTCAAAATCGTCTGGAATCCGCTGCTTGCAGATAAGGTAGGTGCCGGAAGTCTTGTTCTCGGCGGTGGTCTTGCCGACGATTGCGCCGTCCTTCACGAACCAGAGCTTCGGCTCCCCCTCCCACCCCGTCAGGTCCTTGCCGTTGAAAAGGCTGACGAAGCCCTCGCCATCCGCTTCGCCGGCGAAGGCAAGGCCGGCAAACAGCCAAAGCGCGCCCAGAACGAAGCTACGAATTCCGATGCTGCACATGCCAGAATCCCCCCTTTGACTGAGCCAATGTGACAGAGTTCGCCACTCGGCTCCATACACCGAAGGGGGAAACAAATGCGGGCGAATGTCTGCCGCGGCTATGCTTTATGCTCTGCGCGAATGGCGGCGACCAGCTTCTGTTTGGGCGCCTTGGTGATGCGTCCGCCGCGGATACATTTGCAGCACGCCCACACGCGATGGACCTGGCCGTTGGGTTCGATGACCTTGAGGTGTTGGAGGTTGGGCCTGAACCAGCGGCCTGTCTTGCCGGTTACTTTACGGCCCACGCCGCCTTTGGCCTTGGCCAAGCCGCGGCGGACATATTTGAGGCCCGAGGAAGGGGCTTTTTCGCAGATCTGGCAACGACCGGACATGTCGGAAGTCCTCTCTCACGCTACGAGCCAAACTAAATTCCATGGCGCCGGATATGACCCGCTGAGACTGCCCGAAGGACCAGCAACCTGGCAGATACCCCGCCAACAAGGAGGAGTTCTCTTATCATAGGCCTGGACGAAGTGCAAAGGGAAAACCGGGGCTGTTTTCGCTTGCAGAAATCTCCGCGGCGGCGAAAGTCACCGGAGCTCCTCAGCGCATGAGGGCGCAGAGGGCGCAGAGGGAGAGCTTTTTCGATTTTAGGTTTTCGATTTTAGATTGAGCGGCCGGCAACGTCGAAATCGCAAATCGAAAATCGAAAATCGAAAATCCGATGTCCCAGTTCGTGCCATTCGACCGCGTGATCATCCTGGCCCTGGACTCAGTTTGCTGGGAGGTGCTGCTCCCGCTAGTCGCTGACAAAACCATGCCTGCGCTGGGAGCATTCCTGAGCAAAGCCGGCTACGGCGTGCTGGAATCCACCGTCCCGCCACACACTGCGGCAGCGTGGACCACGTTCCTCACGGGCAAGGACCCCGGCCAGCACGGGGTGATAGATTTTGTCCGGTTCGACCCGGCCCGGCACAGGTTCCATTTCCACGACAGCAGCGTCCACCGCAAAGGAAATGTTCTGACGCTGCTCAGCGAGGCGGGGGTCTCGTGCGGCTCCATATTCCTGCCCTGTAACTACCCGCCCTACGCCCTGCCAGACGGCTACATTATCAGCGGCTTTGAAACGCCGGATACACAGAAGCGCTTCACCGAGCCGGAGGAACTGCGCGCGGAAGTCCTGGGAGTTTCGCCCAACCTGCATTTCAATTTTGAGGACGACTGGGAGGCCGGCACTTCGGATGCCGCCTTTGCGCGCAACATTGACCGCGCGATCACGGCCGTGGACGTGCTGGAACGGCTGGCGGTGCACTTGCAGCGCGAGCGGCCCACGCGCGTGCAAATCGCCTACCTGCAGGCCACGGACATCCTCTTCCACAAGGCCTGGGCCTGGGCCAAAGCGGAAACGAGCGCAGGCGCCGAAGTGCGCCACGAGCTGGTCAAGAAGTTCTTCCGGCGCGTGGACCAGATGATCAACCGCGTGTTCGGGCTGCATTCCAGCACCAGCCAGCCTGCGCGGTTCGGCGACAAGGCCAGGGTATTGCGCCTGATCTGTTCCGACCACGGCCACGGCGGCAGCGCCGGGCGAGTGTTCGTCAACAACCTGCTGCGCCAGTGGGGCTGGCTGGCGCCGCCGGGGGCCTTGCGCAGGGCCGCGCACCAGTTGGCCCTGCTGACGCTGGATGCCGCGACTCGCCACGCGCGCAACCGGGAAGTGCTGCTGGACTGGCGCCGCACCCAGGCCTACATGGCTCACGTGGGCATCTACGGTTTTGTTTACATCAACCTGAAAGGGCGCGAGCCGCAGGGCATTGTCGCGCCCGAACAGTTCGAGAGCCTGCGCGAAGCCCTCATTGCGCGCTTCCTGGCGGAGAGGATTCCGGGACGGGATGAGCCTTTGTTCAAACAGGTTCTCAAAGGCGAGCAGGTGTACGCACGGAAGCGGGAGCTGAACCTGCCCGATCTGGTGCTGGTTCCCGCGGATGGCTTCTTCCCCCGCTGCAAACTCACCCGCGCCAAGCCGGTGCGCCTGGCGCAGCACGAGGTCGGGGGCACCCACCGCTCGGAGGGCATCTATGCCCTGGAGGGTCCGGGGATCGCACCCACTCCAGGCTTGGGGCCGCGTGCCCGGCTGGTGGATATCGCACCCACATTGCTGGCTGTCCTGGGCCAGCCCGTTCCGCAGAGCATGACGGGCAAGCCCATGCTCTACCTTTTCGACAAGCCGCCACAGGTCAGCGTCAGCAGGGAGGAAGCCGCTGCAGACACCCGACCAGGCGCTGCAGAGGAGGCGGTCTACAGCAAGGCAGAGGAAAAAGCGATCGAGAAGCGTCTGGCGGACTTGGGGTATCTAGAGTGAAGGCTGAAGGCTGAAGGGAGTGCCGCCGAAGCTTCCTTTTTCATCCTTCTGCCTTCATCCTTCATCCTTGTCATCTATTTCCGTTTGCCGTATCCCGGACTCGGAATCGTGCCGCCAGGACCCGGCCGCGCGGGCCCGCGGGCCGCGGCCTTTTGGGCCTCAGCCTGCATCTGGCGCTGCACCTCATTGGCTATCTCCACAAAGCGCATCTTCAGGTCGCCGATGCCGCCGGCCAGGGCCTCTTCTTCTTCCTCGTTGAGGTTGTTCTTTGTTTTCGCCTGGAGGGTGCCCAGCAACTCAATCGTATAACGCGCCCCCTGAAGGTCTACTTCGCGCTGCCCGCTGAGGGGGCTGGGGATGTCCCCAAGCTGCATCAGGGCCTGCTGCACCAGGCCGCCCAGAAAGGAGAGGAAAATCTTGGACTGTTGCTGCTCGGCGTCCTGGGGACCGCGTTTCTCGCGCCGTGCTTCCGGCGTGGGCTTGGCGCGCTCCCCCGCCGGCGCGCCTGCGGGCGCCGCTGGCGCTGCCGGCGCGGCCTGGGGGCCAGCAGCGGGGGCGGCGGCGGCCCGCTCCCGTTCGCGCCGCACTTCCTCCTTCCAACTGTCGTCCACCTTCTTGTCGCTGACGCGAAACGCGGGAATCTCCTCGTTCGGTCCAGCAGGTTTTTCAGCCATGTATTCCCCCAGAGTCGGTGAAGCCGGCTTGTCAAGCCCAAAGATCCGGTTATCACGATACCCGGAAGCAGCCGATACGCAATTATAAAGGCATTGCGCTTGTGGCACAAAACTGTTAGAAAGAAAGGAACTTTCCTGGTGGGATGCGGGCGCGAGAAGCCCGGGTAAGGCGGTGGGCAGCCTTTGATGCGTTGGGCACTCAGTGGAGGGAACTCTCGCTTATGAAGCTGACAAACCGGACGCCATTTCCGTACTGGGTCTTTGCGGCAAGTGTGCTGGCACTGGCGCTGCGCGCTGCCGAAGAGCCGAAGGCCGTGGAGCCGGCCCAGCCCGCACGACAGCAACTCAAGGCCGAACGGCTGGTTTCTGACAACACGTTCTTGTACATCGCCACGCCGGACCTCCACAAGGCCCGTAGCGCTTTTGAGCGGACGGCTTTCCATGCGCTGCTGCAGGAAGAGGAGGTGTCGCAACCCGTCATGGCAGCCTTCGGCAAGCTGCGGGAGGCCTACGTCAAAGGCGACGGCACCCGCAGCGAAGCCGAAATGCGCCGCCGTAACAACGAAGTGGAGCTGCTGCTCCGGGTAGCACCCCTCCTGGGCAACCAGGTGGCACTGGCCGTGGAAGGCGACATCAGCAGCCTTCTGGCCAGCGGCACGCTGCCGCGCTTCCTGCTGGTAGCCAGCATGCCGGCAGGCGAGGAAGGCGAGACCTGGCAGCGCCAACTGGACGAAGCCATGAAGAAACACCAGACCAGCCAGTGCATTGATCCGCGGTTCAGGGATTCCGAGGACAAGATAGGCCGCTACGATGTGTCCCGGGTCGAGAATGCCGAGCTGGGCATAGTCGAAACGTGGGCCTTCGTTGAGAACCTGTTTCTGTATGGACAGGGCAAACGAGTCGTGGAGGATGCCATCGAGCGCTTCGCCACGAAGGACGGCGCGGGCACGCTGGCCCTGCACGCGGGCTACCTGGACGCCTACAAGCAGGCTGGCCGCGATGAACGGAGCGAGGCACTGGTGTACCTGCAAGCCGACATCCGTCCGCTGCTCAGGCACTTCCTGGCCTCCTATCCCGCTTTGCAGAAGGTCCTGGACCCGAAGGTCGCGGCGCTGGAAGCCAACCGGCCGCATTTCGCCCTGGGTGTGCATTCCACCGAAGGCGCAAATGCAGCGATCAAAGAGAAGATACTGCTGCGCCTCAACAAGGAGGCGCTGCCCAAGGTCAGCGGCGCCTGCGAGGGCGCGACCGCGCGCTTCGCCCAGAACGACGCGCTTTACTGGAGTGCCTGCCAGGGGAGCCTGGCCGATCTGTATACCGATTTCATGGCCAACTGGAAACTGAGCAAGGCCGAGGCCGCTCCTGAAGCGGAGAAGGCGGACCCGCTGCAATTGAAGGTGGCAACTGGCGCGCAAAATGAAGCCGAGTTACTGAGCAAGCTGGGACTGTTCAAGGGCGAGCTGTCTGTCTCCTTGAGTTATGCGCCCCAGCCCAACCTGAGGATGGACAACTGGCTGGATTACCTGGAGATCTTCCAGCCGGTGTTCGCGCTGGAACTGGACCGGGAGAACGCGGTAGCGGACACCTCCGTCCGGACACTGCTGTTGAGAATCCAGGAGTCCACGGGGCACCAGTATGTGGCGACCACGGTAGCGACCGCCGCCGCCAGCGCGCAGATCTTCTACCAGCTTGGCGCGGTCCCTCCTGAGGTGGCCGGAGGCACTCTGGGGCTGTTCCGCAACCTGGCCAATCCCAGCGAAACCAAGCCGCCGTTCTTCACGGCCAGCGCACGGGTGGACTTGGAGCTGGAGGGCGGCAAACAACGGAAATTCCTGCTTCTTTCCGAAAGCGTGGAAGCGTTGAAGACCGCCATTCGAGTGGCCCAGCCCAAATTCAGTCATACGTCGCTCGCCGAGGACAAGCGGCTTAAGGACCTGACCCGCTCCTTCCGGGAATCGCGCATTTCTCTCAGCTACCTGGACCTGGCAAAGCTGACGACTATGTACGCGGATTTGCTGCCCAGACTGACGCGGGCCGGGGCGATCAGGCGGCAATTGGCGGAGCAGTTGCCGGGCGCCAACGTACTCAGGGAGCATTTCTTCCCCATGGCTTGGGCTACCTCGGTGATCACTGATCCAGACGGCCTGCTGGCCGAGTTTTCATCCCCGATGGGCAACCTGCCGCTGGTGGGGGTGATCGGAGCGGTGGCCTGGCCGGTGATAGTTGAGAAGCAGCAAGAAGGCGTCTCCGATGAAATGGACGACAAGTTCCGGCGCCTCAAGCTTGCCCTGCACCTGTACGCGGCCAGTTTCAACCGTTTCCCGTCGCAGCTTTCGGATCTCTATCCCGGCTACGTGAACGTGAAGGGGGAGCTCAAGTTGAAAGTGTTTGAGTCGCCCTTCAAGCGCGGCGCGGTCAACGCCCCACAAGACATAGACAACTCGGAACTGACGAATCTCGTCTACATCCCCAACCGCTCGTTACAGGATCTGGGCAGCTCCATTCTGATTTACGAGAAGGAGCCGACGAAGCTGGTCAGATTGCGCGACGGCCCCCGGCTCTTCTATCACGTGCTGACATTGGACGACAAGAAGGGCTGGATGACCAAGGCCCAACTCGAGCGCACGCTTAGCGGAAGAGCCGAGCTCCCCGGCATGGGCCTCACCGAGCCGCCCAAGGAAGGGAAAAAATGAGGTTCGAGGTTTGGAGCTTCAAGTTTTAGGTTGAACAGCGCACGCGCGGAACTTGAAACCTGAAAGCTGAAACCAGTAGTGGCGGCCTCGTTTTTTGCCGATAATTACGCCAGCAACCGGTTTGCGAGGAGCTGGCGCCTGTGTTTTATTATCTTCATTCCCTGGCGAACGATTGGTGGCCCTGCCTGTCCATTTTCAAAGCGGTGAGTTTTCGCGCCGCCTTTGCCGCGGTTACAGCCTTCATTCTGTGTGTGACGCTTGGCCGGCCGTTCATTGAGTTCCTCAAGCGGCGGAAGATCAATGAGAAAATGGAGAAGACCGACTCCCCCTTCCTGAGGGAGCAGCGCTCGAAGAAGGGCCCGGTGCCCACCATGGGCGGCGTGATAATCCTCGGCGCCACCTTGTCCACGATCCTGCTGTGGTGCCGTCTGGATGTTCTCTTTATTCCGCTCTGCCTCTTCACCATGCTGGCGCTTGGCCTGGTCGGGTTTTGCGATGATTACATCAAGCTTACCGACACCAAGTCCCACGGCCTGGCCAAGAAGGACAAGCTCTTCTTTCAGTTCCTCATCGGCGGGGGCGTCGGCCTTTGCCTCACCTGGTATGGAGACCAGTCGCTTGGCACCAGGTTGGTGATCCCTTTCGTGGACCCGCACTGGTGGCCGGCGCTGGGCCTGTTCTTTACCGCCTGGACAGCCCTGGTGGTGTGCGGAGCTTCGAATGCGGTCAACCTGACTGACGGCCTGGACGGCTTGGCGACGCTGTGCGTCACCACCGTGGCCGTGACCTTCGGCCTGCTCGCCTACTTCGCCGGGCACTCCGGGATTGCCGAGCACCTGGCTGTGCCGCGGGTGCGGGGCGCTGAGGAGTTGGCCGTCGTGTGCGCTGGGCTTTCCGGCTCGTGTTTGGGCTTCCTCTGGTTCAACGCCTTCCCCGCCGAGATCTTCATGGGTGATACGGGTTCCCTGCCGCTCGGCGGCTTGGTGGGCCTGGTGGCACTGTGCATAAAACAAGAGCTGCTGCTGGTGTTGATAGGCGGCGTCTTCGTCATGGAGGCGCTTTCGGTGCTGATCCAAGTGGTCTCCTTCAAGTTCTTCGGCACGCGCGTCTTTCGGATTGCGCCTCTGCACCATCATTTTGAAAAGGTCGGATGGTCGGAGACCAAGATTGTGGCTCGTTTCTTCATTGTCTCGGTGCTGCTGGCTGTTTTCAGTGTGGCCGTGTTGCGCATTCATTGACGGTTCCAGGTTTCAGGTTTGAGGTTGCAGGCGCACAGGGAAACGCGATCTGGAGTTGGGCAACCCGGAACCGGACACTTGAAGCCTGAGTTTTGACCATGGACTCCGCCCGCCGCACGATACTCCTCATCACTGGCGCGCTGCTCTCGCTGGGCTTGGTGATGGTCTACAGCGCCAGCTTCGTTGTGGCGGAGTGGAAGTTCCGCTCGCCTACCCATTTCCTCCAGTGGCACGCCGTCTACCTTCTGGCCGGCTGCCTGGCGCTGGCCGTGACCAGCGTCTGGGACTATCACCGCCTGGCGCGGTATTGGCGCTGGTATATTGGCCTGGCGGTCGTGCTGCTGGGTGCCGTGCTGGTGCCCGGACTGGGAGCCAGGATCAACGGCGCGCGGCGCTGGTTCCTGGTTGCCGGCCTGACCTTTCAGCCGTCCGAGGCGGCGAAGGTGCTGATGATCCTTGGACTTCCCGGCTGGATCGCCTATACTGGGGACAAGATAGCCTCATTCCGCGAAGGTTTTCTGCCGGGCGCCGCGGGCATCGCGACGGTTACGGTGCTGACGGCGCTGGAACCGGATCTGGGCTCCGCAGCACTATTGGCTTTGGTGCTTGCGGCGGTCCTGTTCGCCGGCGGCGTGCGCCTCAGGTTCGCCTTGCCTGCGTTGGCGCTGGCAGTGCCTCTGGGCCTGCTGGCGGCTTACAGCAAGTTCGGCTACATCCGCTCGCGCGTCGAGCATTGGCTGCACGGCGGCAACGATCCGCTGGGCGCGGGCTACCAGATCACGCAAGCTATGATGGCCGAAGGCTCGGGAGGACTTTTTGGCGTCGGGCTCGGCCAGGGCCACGCGAAGCTCCTGTTCCTGCCCGAGGCCCACAACGATTTCATCCTCGCTCTGATTGGCGAGGAATTCGGACTGCTTGGCACCTTGGGCCTTCTGCTGCTCTTTGCCCTGCTGGTGGTCCAGGGCTGGCGCGTGGCGGCACGCGCTCCTGACTTGCTCGGCGCCCTGCTCGCCTTAGGCGTCACCTTATGCGTGGGTTTCCAGGCCGCCATCAACATCGCCGTGGTCACGCATTCGATGCCTACCAAAGGTATTGGGTTGCCGCTGGTGAGCTATGGCGGTTCTGCGCTCATCTTCACCCTGGCCTCCATCGGCCTGCTCTTGAACGTCGCGGCGCACCCAAGCTGCGATGCCCTCCCGGGAACGCTCGGCGCGTCGCCGCGGCGAAAGAGCGCACTCTTCAGGCTCAGCGTCCGCCAGCCCAGGCCGGCGGAAATGGAAGGATGAAAGTTGAAGGCTGAAGGCTGAAGGATGAAGGATGAACTAACTGCCTTTGCCTGCCGCGTTATCCTGCGCCCTTGGACATTCACCCTTCATCCTTCATCCTTCATCCTTGATCCTTCATCCTTTTCCTCAGAGGCACTAAGCACGCTTTCAGCTTCGAGGACTTGGAGGGCGCGCAGGGCCGCGGCCTGCTCGGCCTCCTTCTTGGTGCGCCCTGTTCCAGTAGGAAATACACGGGCGCCCATCCGGCAGCAGTTGTCAGCAACGGGCACGCGGGCACACCCGCTACAGCGGCGGCTGCCCAGATGCGCGGCCACCTCGAAGGTCTTGTCGTGGTCCGGCCCAATGGCGCTGACCAGGCAGTAACAGGGCGTGACGCTCCAGTTGCGTTGCGCGATGTGTTGAAGCGTGGATTTGGGATTGGGGCCGCCGCCGTTCTCAGCCAGCGCGCGCATTTCCGGCCCCAGCACGCGCAGCACGAACGAACAAGCCGCATCCAAGCCGCCATCCAGGTACACGGCCGCGGTGACAGCCTCAAACAGGTTCGCGCAAACACTGGCCGGCAGTGGTTCGTCTCGCGGCAGGCCTTTGCCCAAACGGCCGACCTCTCGCAGGCCCAGCAGATCCGCGGCCCTGGCCAGGGCCAGGGTGCTGACCACAGCGGATTTTACCTGCGTCAGATCGCCTTCCGTCCACTCCGGGTGCCGCTCGTACAGCTCGCGTGAGACGCACAGGTTGACGACTGAGTCGCCGAGGAACTCCATCCGTTCGTTATCCTGATCGTCTTCGGCAGTGCTCGAAGGATGCGTTAGAGCCCGCTCCAGCAAGGAGGGGTCGCGGAACAGATAGCCTATGCGGTCCTGCAGGCAAAGGTACTTGGTGTCAGTGTTCCGATTGGGAAGCGGGACTTCGCTCGACATAGACCCGGTCTTGGGCTGTTGGCTGCTGGCGCCTGGCCGGTCACGGGACCTTCACCCGCCTACTGGCAAAGAGCCAAGAGTTAACAGTCCACTCCTACGGTTTTCCGTACTCCTCACCGTCGCGGAATAACATAACCGTGGCGGCGCCCTTGTCAACCTATCTATTGGTTCAAGGTTTCGGTTCCTTTCGCGCGACGATGAACAGCGACTGGCCGGTAGGCAGCCAGAGCCAAGGTTCAACTCGGCTGAGCACAGGCACGATCCACCGGTCGTACACCCGTGTGGCACCTCGCGAAATGTGGCGCGCCTTCAGCACGCGCGCCTGCCACCACCAGCCCAGCAGCCCCACGCTGTTCCAGTAGCGGCAGCGTTCCACACGGAAGCCCGCCTTCCTGAAGACGCCGGTCAGCCGGGCCTTGTCGTAGCGGCGGAAATGCCCAAAGGCCCGGTCAAGCGAGCCATACGCCCAGCCTGCCGCAGGGACCCAATGGACGGATGAGCCGCCGGGCTTCAGGAGTTGATAAGTCGCGCGGACCACCTCCTCTTCAATCCCGTCCGGTATATGCTCCAGCACATTCGACGATACTACGCTGTCGAAGGTGCCTGCGAGGTCAGGCAAAAGGTCCTGAATGGCTGCTTGCCGCAACTCCAGTCCCGGCCTCGTCCCAATGTTGGCCTGGTGGGCCTGAATCATGCGTGGGTCAATGTCAATCGCCAGGAGGTTCGAGTTGCGCAGGAAGAGGGGGGTAAGGTTCCCAATCCCGCAGCCCAGATCCAGGAGGCGTTGGCCCAGATAGGGTTTCATAGTGGCGTAGAGCCATTCGTTGTAGTTGCCGGCTCCGGTCAAGGTATCCAGATCAAATGCCGCCGGTTCGTCTCCCATAGCAGCCCAGAGTTTCACGTCTTAAGTTTCAGGTTTCAAGTTCCCAATCTGCCTTTGTCAACCTGAAACTTGAAACCTGAGGCCTCACACCGTGGCGCACGCTGTCCCTGAGCTCAGGATTTCCGCGGGGAAGTAAGGGTCGCGCTGGCACCTGTCCGCCCAGCGGCTCTGGAACTCCGCCGTTTCCGCAGGCGTGGGCCCAGGCCTGCTGGCCGCCTCGTAGTGGCGGGCCTGGGCATATGGTGTGAACACCACCCGTTTACCTTGCTGGATGAGTCTCAGGCAGAAGTCCGAGTCGTAATAGTTCAGGGCGAAGGCTGTGCTGAAGCCGCCAACGGCATGGAAGACTTCCGCCCTGGTCATCAGACACGCGCCGCTGACGGCGCTGCAGGCGCGCTGCACAACGTTGCTGTTGAAGTAGCCCGGTGTCTTGCCGGGCGCACCACGATACAGGAGTCTGGGACTTCCGCCGGACACAGTCAGGCCCACGTGCTGCAGACGGCCGTCGGGGAGGAACAGCTTTGCGCCTGCAGCCCCTACGCCCTGGTCCTGCAGGCATTCCAGGAGGCACTCAATCCAGTCGGGCGTTGTGACTTCGATGTCATCATGCAGGAAGAGCAGGTACGGGCCGCTCGCTTTCTCTGCGGCCAAGTTCAGTTTGCACGGCAAGCTTTTGTGCGTTCTCCCGCACTCAATCACTTGTGGCGAAGGCTGCCCAGCCCGCTTGGGCCAAGGCAGGCTGAGAGCCTGCCCCTCTGGCGTTGTCTTGTCGTGGAGCACCAGGATTTCATAGTTCTGGTAGCTGCTCCTGCGGCGGATGCTCTCCACACACTTGAGCAGGAACGCCGTTTGGGCGCGAGGCCTGGCATCGGCGCGGCAGACGGTGGGTATGATTATGCTCACTTTTGGCCGTCCCGCCACCTCGAGGCGCACACGGTGAAAGCCTGGCGCAGGACCCGACTCGACCGTGCCTTTGCGGCCAGTGATCTGAAGATAGTTTTCGAGCGCCCGCCGTGCCACCAGATGCGCCTGTGGTTTAGCCCGGTAATTCAATGCGGTCGAGGAGGGAGACACACGCCAATGGTAGAGCACCTCGGGAATGTGCTGGATTCGCGAGGTGCGGGCGGTCAGGCGCAGTACGAGGTCGTAATCCTGCGCGGAATCATACTCGCTGCGGAACCCGCCGAGCTCTTTCAACAGGGACGCGCGATAGACTCCCACATGGCAGGTGTACATGCACGACAGGAAATACTCCGGGGACCAATCAGGCTTGAAGAAGGGGTCCACATGCTCGCCAGCCAGGTTGAGCTTGTCTTCGTCGCTGTAGAGCATGTCCAGGCCGCGGTCGGCCACAATTGCCTGCGCGGCGCGGAAGAGGGCCTGCTCGGCCAACTCGTCATCGTGATCCAGCAGCGCGACGTACTGTCCCGTAGCCAGTTCGAGAGCGGAATTCGAGGCTGCGGAAATATTGCCGTTCCTGGGGCGGCGCACGACTTTGATGCGTTTGTCCCGCGCTGCGTATTCCCCCAGCACAGTGGAGACATGAGGCGCGGTGGAACAGTCGTCGGCGACGCACAATTCCCAGTAAGGGTAAGTTTGCCTGAGCACGGACTCGAGGGCGCGCCGCAGGTAATTCTCGGGCGTGTTATAGACAGGAAGCAGAACGGAGAGCAGGGGCGGTGACGGCAGACTGGCGGCTTCATTGCTCATCCGCTGCCGCTCGGCATCCGTCAGCACGGGGAAGGGCCAAGGTGCGCCTTGCCACTGACTGAACAGCTTCCGCTTGAACTCCCTGAACCTGCCTCGCAGCAACAGCCCGGCCGCGGTGCGGAGGCGGCGGATGAGGCAGCCGGAATCCATGACTTCCACGGCTTTAGCGCGGATCGAACACAGCAACCAGGGCCTCTTTCACACTCGCGTTTGGTTCCGTGCCAGTATCCGACAGTAAGACAATAACAAACCTGGAGGCCAAGCCTGAACCTCTACCCCCCCTTGCGCCCCTAGGTTGACGGCAAGAAAGCTAAGCATTTTTCCCAGAACGTCAAATGGCAAAGTAAAAAACTGTAAATTCCCGCGCCCTGTGCTAGAAGGGCCGGGCGGCACGGGCAGACCAAAGCAAGGACTGCGCGTGCCAGTATGTTGAGGATGACAGGATGGAGACCTGCCAGGGCCAGGATAGCCCTGATGAACTGGAGACCACGCAGAGCGTCAGGCACGCGGGTTCCCCAATGGCGCGCGCCTTGAAAGCGGCCGCCAAGCTGGCCTTCGTCGGCGGCATTCTTTTATACCTGGTCTACAGCGGCAAACTGAGACTGGAGGCGCTGGCGGATCTGCGGCACAGTTGGATCTGGTTAGTGTACGCCTTCGCGCTCTTCCTGCCGCAGTTCTTTCTCTGCGCCGTGCGCTACCGCCTGCTCCTGGGCGCGCTCAAACTGCCCGGCAGCCTCGGCCAGGCTTTCTCCTGGACGATGATCGGGAGTTTTTTTGACCTGGCCATGCCTCTTTCCAACGGCGGCGACTTGGTGAAGGCCTATTATGTGGCGCGCCATGCAGGCCGCGGCAGGCGCAGCCTGGCGGTACTGAGCGTGTTGCTCGACCGGATAGTGGGCCTGCTGGCGCTCTTTGTCTTCGCCTGGCTGGTTTGCCTGTTCGCCGGCCGGCAGGTGGATGACAACCCGCAGTTGCTCCGCCTTTCACGCGTGCTGCTGTTCGTGTGTGCCGGCAGCGTAGTCCTCTTCTGCATCCTGGTTTCCCCGGCCCTGGAACGCAGCGCCTGGCGCCAGCGCCTGATGCACCGGCTGCCTTATCATGAGAAGTTTGAGGCGCTGTACGTGGCCTTCGCGGGCCTGCGGCGCCATTGGGCAATCCTGTCCGTGATGATGGGCCTTTCGTTGATAGTGCAGATTCTGGGCTGCGCCGGTATTCTTTGCCTGGCTCAGGGGCTCAGCTTTACGGATCTCAGCTCCCACCAGCCCGCGGGGTTGGAGTTGGTCCCAACTCTCGTTGTTTTGCCGCTGGCGGTTTTCCTGAACACTTTCGGCGTCGCGGGCGGCCTTGGCGCCGGCGAACTTGCGTTCCAATGGCTCTTTGAGCACGCGCTGGGCCTGGGGGGCGGCGCCAATCTTGCGCTGGCGTTCCATGGCCTTTTCGCCTTCACGCGCTTGCTGGGGATTCCTTTTGTGCTCTTCTACCGGCACAAAGCTCACGCCCCGTCAGGGCGCGCCGCAGCGGTCATGGCGGAAACACTGGCGGAAGGGGGGTAGGGCCTGAACTGTTCGGCTCGGATTACAAATAGGGCATTTCCGATTTTTCGATTTGCGATTGGGCGTCCGGCAACGCTAGTATTGCCGCCCGCAAGTGCACGCTTAATGTTGTCTGTAGCAGGCCATGGGGGCTGGGGCGGGGGCGGAGGAAAGGCCGGGCAATGATTATCTCGCGCAGTCCTTTGCGGATTTGTCTGGGCGGAGGCGGGACCGACCTGCCGTCATACTATCGCGCGCACACGGGGTTCATCATCGCCGCCGCGATTGACAAGTACGTATACATTACCTTGCATCAAACCTTCGATGAGGAACTGATCCTTAAGTACTCCAAGATGGAGCGCGTCAAGAACCTGGAGGAGGTGCAGCATCCGCTGATCCGCGAAGCTCTGCGCCTGGTGGGCATCACCACCCCCAGCCTGGAGATCACCAGCATGGCGGACATCCCCGCCGGGACGGGGCTGGGTTCTTCAGGCAGTTTTACCACCGCGCTGCTGGAAGCCCTGCATCGCCTCAAGCGCAACCTGGTCCACCCCAATGAACTGGCGGAGCAGGCCTGCCACATCGAGATTGACGTGCTCAAGGAACCTGTCGGCAAGCAGGACCAGTATATCGCCGCGTACGGCGGGCTGACCTGCTTCCGCTTCCTGCCTGACGACAAGGTGGAGGCCTGGCCGCTCAATATCTCGAAGGAAACCTTGTACAACCTGGAGGACAATCTGCTCCTCTTCTTCACGGGCTTCTCCCGTTCGGCGTCGGAAGTGCTCAAAGAGCAGGATGCCAAGAGCAAGCAGAACGACCAGGAGATGTTGGATAACCTGCACTTTGTCAAAGAACTGGGCTTGCAGAGCGAAGCTGCGCTGAAGGCGGGAGACTTGGCGAAGTTCGCCGAGCTGATGAATGTCCACTGGGAGCACAAGAAGAAGCGCTCCAGCAAGATGAGCAATCCGCAGATTGACATCTGGTACGAGACCGCGCGCCGGAACGGGGCCTTGGGAGGCAAACTGATCGGGGCCGGCGGTGGCGGCTTCCTGATGTTCTACGCCAGCGACAAGGTGCGCTTGCGGCACGCCATGCGCGCAGCGGGCCTGCATGAAGTGCGCTTCCGCTTTGACTTTGACGGCGCCACGATCGTTGCGCAGTCCTGACCAAGTACTGAGTGCCGGAGTACTGAGTACTGAGTACCGGGAACTGAGCGCCGCCAGGGACTTGCGCGCGCAATAGGGTGTACTCAGTACTCAGTACTCTTTTTGAGGATACGAGCATGAGTTTTGCGGAACAATTCCTGGCGGAGACGAAGCAGATCGCGGAACAGATCAGCCGCGAGGCCATCGAAAAGGCCGCCCTTCTCTTGGCGGAAACGCGCGCCCAGGGCGGGCGCTTGTTCGTGCTGGGAGTGGGCGGCAGCGCGGCCAGCGCCTCCCACGCGGTCAATGACTTCCGCAAAATCACGGGCATGGAGGCTTACGCTCCCACCGACAA
>Ga0209777_10002497_pt1 | contig 24073 bp, 27 predicted proteins | sample FrelakmetHBP12HB_FD_187147 | JGI IMG/M metagenome (GOLD analysis project Ga0209777, IMG submission 187147) | Freshwater lake sediment microbial communities from the University of Notre Dame, USA, for methane emissions studies -HBP12 HB (SPAdes)... | ecosystem: Environmental > Aquatic >... | reverse complement strand
GACAGCAACATGCCCCTGGAAAACATCGATCGCGCCATTAAGCGTGCCAGCGGCGGGACCGATGGAGCAGCGCTAGCTGAGGTTAGCTATGAGGGATATGGCCCCAGCGGAAGTGCTATCCTGGTGCATGTTCTTACTGACAACAAGAATCGGACACTCGCTGAGGTGCGCAATATATTGAACAGAGGCGGTGGCAATCTGGGTGAGAATGGCTCTGTGACCTGGCTGTTTGAGCCCAGGGGCGTGATCATCATCGACGGCACTAAAGAGAATGCAGAGGAAGTGGCCCTGTTCGCTATCGATGCTGGCGCGGAAGATGTCAAGATCGAGGGGACTTCCCTGGAAGTAAATACCAAACCCCAAGACCTCGAAGCGGTGAGAAAAGCGCTGGAGCAAAGAAGGGTGCCCATCTCCTCCTCGGAGCTGTCTATGGTCCCCAAGACGATGGTCAAGCTCGATGAGAAGTCTGCGCTTCAAGCGCTCAAGCTCCTCGACAAGCTGGAGGAGCTCGATGAAGTTCAGCGCGTGTATACAAATGCCGATTTCCCTGACGATGTCGTGAGCAAGTACCAGGGATGAAGATGCCTCAATGCCAATCCGTGTTTTAGGCCTTGACCCAGGCATTGCGATTATGGGATATGGAGTCGTTGAGGACAACGATGGCAATCTTACCGCGATAGAATACGGTGCATTGACCACACCGGCCAAACAGGCCACTTCCCAAAGGTTGCGTTCCCTCTATGAAGGAGTCATCGCCATCATTGCACGCCACAAGCCTACGGAGGTTGCTGTCGAGCTCTTTGTGGCTCGCAATCTGAGAACGGCGCTGATGGTGGGACAGGCCAGGGGGGTTGCTCTCCTGGCTGCAGCTAACAAAGGGCTTCCTGTTTATGACTATACACCGCTCCAGGTGAAACAAAGGGTCTCAGGCTACGGGCGCGGTGAGAAGAGGCAGGTTCAGGAGATGGTCAAGATACAGCTTGGGCTAGACTGTCTCCCGGAGCCGGATGACGCTGCCGATGCCCTGGCAGTCGCCATCTGTCATATAAGCGAGGCACGGCTCTCTCGTCTATTGGCAAATAGCTCATAAAAGTGATGAATCGACAATGATCGCTGGCATAGAAGGTATTCTGAAATCCCGGGGTGAGGACTGGGTTATCGTCGAAGTGGGCGGGATGAGCTTTCGTCTTCAGTCACCAGCCTCAACTATAGGCATACTGGGAATCCCGGGTGAAAGGGTGAAGCTTCATACCCATCTTCACGTGAGAGAGGATAACTTAGCCCTTTACGGCTTCGCCTCGCCTGAGGAGCTCAGGCTTTTCGAGTTGCTTATAGGCGTGTCCGGAATCGGCCCCAAAACCGCACTTGCGCTGCTTTCATCTCTTAGCCCGGAACGATTCGAGGTTGCCATAGCCCGGGGCGATGTCGAAGCACTAAGCTCAGTACCGGGGATAGGCAAGAAGACAGCAGCGCGCCTTGTCCTGGAGTTGAAAGGAAAGTTTGAGCAAGTAGACGTAGCAGGCCGTTCTCGGTATGAAGATGTCAAAGCAGCATTGGTCAGCTTGGGATATTCTGCAGCAGAGGCGAACTCGGCCATCGCCACTCTCCCCGATGCGCCTGACCTCTCTCTTGAGGACAAGATAAAACTTGCCCTGCAGCACTTTGCGAGAACAGGCTAAAAGTACCTCTGCAGAAACTTGAGCACCCCCTCAAGCGCCCAGGCACCGGCAAAAGCGACCAATATGCTCCTGGGTGTTTTTCCCAGAAAGCAAAACAGCAGGAATTTCCAGACAGGGTATCTTAGTATCCCTGCAGCGGCGCCTGCCAGGTCGAAAATAGGGTTGGGGACGAAGGCGAGCACAAAAATAACCAACGAGCCCCTTCGCTCCATCCAGTGTTCCATGCGCAGGTATGTCCTGCTTTTCCTAAAGACTCCCTGACCGCTGTAACCTGCCATATAGCCGCTGAGCTCACCCAAGGCTGACCCTGCTCCTGCGGCCAATCCTACCAAATATGGGTCGTAGGTAGCACCGAGGGCAAAGATCACTGCTATCCCTGGCACGGGCAGTATTATGGTTGCGCTGCTGAGAAGGCTTATGAGGAAAGCACCCAGGTAACCATAACCGGCGAGATTCGCCACCCTGTCGCGGAAGACGAAAATACAGACGGTAATACCCAGGACAAGTATGAGGACTGAGATACGTAGATACAACTCACGCGATAGGAAAGGTCGTTTTGCGGCCTTGGCCCGCAGTTCATCGCCCGCTTCTATACCTTTCTCATCGTCGGTAATATTATTAAGTGCAGGGTCATTATCTGCCATTTATGTAGTATACCTCTTAACGAAACATTATATAGCATGCCGGGAGTGAACGTCGGAAGGGCAGATACGCAGGCCTTTGCACATATCCCGAGAAATAGGGCAAGCAGCCGATACTTAACAGGCAAAAAACGGGAGGGCTTACTCTCTAAGCAGGCAACTAAACGAGGCTACCTTATCGCCAGGCTCTACCTTCATTACGCCTACGCCCTGGGTGTCTCTACCGAGTGATGGGATGTCATCAAGTGTGGTCCGTATTACTATACCTTTGGCGGATATGAGCATAAGACCCTGACGGGGGTGAACAACGGATGCAGCTATGACTTTGCCCGTCTTCTCTATTACCTTGAAAGTCCGCACGCCGCTACCGCCCCGCGCTTGAAGGGGGTAAGCATCCAGGGGCGTACGTTTGCCGAAGCCATTGGCGCTGATTACGAAGAGATGAGCATCGGGGTCAACAACATCCATAGCGACCACACGGTCGTCTGCGGCAACTCGGATGCCCCGCACACCGCCACTGGTTCGGGAAGCAGCCCGCAACTCGGAGACAGCGAACTTGATTGATTGACCGTCCTCTGTCACCAGGATGACCTGGTCATCTGCCCCTGCGAGCCTGGCCGCAATCAGCTCATCGCCCTGCTCTAAGTCCATGGCGATGAGCCCGCTGGAGCGTACTGAAGAAAACTCAGCTAGGCTTGTTTTCTTGACCTCGCCTCTGCTGGTGGCGATAACCAGGAACTTGTCCTCTGAGAAGGCGACGATAGCTACAACAGCGGTGACTCGCTCCTTGGTTTCCATTGAAACTAGATTAACGATAGGCATACCTCGGGCTGTCCGGGAGCTTTCCCTGGGGATGTCATAACACTTTAGCTGGAATACGCGTCCCCGGTCGGTGAAGACAAGCAGGTTGTGGTGGGTGCTAGCGACAAGCAGTTGCCGAACGGTGTCCGCCTCCTTTGTCTCCATGCCTATGATTCCCCTGCCCCCACGATGCTGCTGCCGATAGACGTCCGTAGCTACTCTCTTGATGTATCCCCTATTGCTCAAGGTGACCACCATCGGCTGTTTGGGGATGAGGTCTTCGTCATTAAAATCCCTTATTTCTTCATCGCTGATCTCAGTACGGCGAGCATCACCGTATTTAGACTTCAGTTCGCCGATTTCATCCTTGATCAGGAAATCTATCTTCTTGGGATTGGCTAGAAGGTCTTCAAGATAGGCTATAGTTTTCAGTACCTCTGTATATTCATCGGTAATTTTCTTGCGTTCCAGGGCTGCCAGACGACGCAACTGCATGTCGAGGATAGCCTGCGCCTGAATCTGGGAGAGTTTAAATTGCTTCATCAGGTTTTCGCGCGCTGACTCTACAGTCTGGGAACGGCGTATGGTAGCGATAACCGCATCCAGGTTGTCAAGGGCGATCTTGAATCCTTCCAGGATGTGAGCCCTCTCTTTGGCTCGCGCCAAGTCGAATCGAGACCTGCGGGTGATAATCTGGCGACGGAAATCAACGTAGTTCAGGAGAGCGCCTTTGAGCGTGATTACTTTGGGCTGGCCATCTACCAGGGCCAGCATATTGGCGAAGAAGGAGGACTGCATCGCAGTGTGCTTATACAGATTGTTGAGAATCTGCTGCGCCTGCCCCTCTCGCCTTAGTTCGATTACAATGCGCATTCCCTCTCTATCGGACTCGTCTCGTACCTCAGAGATTCCATCGATTCTTTTGTTTTTGGCGAGCTCAGCGATTTTCTCCACCAGCGTCGCTTTATTGATCTGATAAGGCAACTCGGTAATCACTATCTGGTACCTGCCCCCTTTGGCGGCCTCCTCGATGTGCGCTTTGGCCCTGACCACCATCCTGCCGTGGCCGGTAGTATAGGCGCTACTTATCCCTTCTCGCCCCTCCAAAATGCCGCCTGTGGGGAAGTCTGGGCCCGGAATTAGCTTTATGAGGTCATCAATGGTGGCCTCAGGATTATCGATCAGGTAGGAGATGCCATCGCAGAGCTCGCTGAGGTTATGCGGTGGGATATTGGTTGCCATGCCTACGGCTATGCCGGCAGCGCCGTTGAGGAGCAGGTTGGGCAGCCTCGCCGGGAGAACCATGGGCTCTTTGAGGCTACCATCGAAGTTCGGGGTGAAGTCGACGGTGTCTTTCTCGATATCGGCTAGTATCTCTCCCGCGATCCGGGAGAGTCGGGCCTCGGTATATCGCATCGCCGCCGGGGGGTCATTGTCTACGCTGCCGAAATTGCCCTGTCCATCAACCAGCCTGTACCTCATGGAGAAATCTTGAGCCATACGCACCATAGCATCGTAGACTGCGGTATCCCCGTGAGGGTGGTATTTGCCCAGGACTTCGCCGACTATACGTGCGCTCTTCTTGTAGGGAGTGTTATGGTGCAGCCCCATATCGTTTAAAGCGTAAAGTATTCTGCGTTGAACGGGCTTTAAGCCATCACGGACATCAGGGAGGGCTCGAGAGACAATAACGCTCATGGCGTAGTCGAGATAAGAGTTTCTCATCTCGTCTTCGATCTTGACTGGCCTGACTGTTCCGATCTCCATGACTTAGTCCTCCAAGGAGCCACCGCTTTTCAGGATTTCACACTAATTCAGCGCACAATGGCAACAGTGTATCACGTTCAGCGCCGTTCGTCAAAAGGACAGAGGCGTCATGATCGTGGGTGTCAGATGTGGTGCCGGAGTCTAAGGAGGGGGCATCCGAATGAGGTGACGTTACAAGGGAGGCAATGCTGGCCCTTTTGTCATCACCGGAAATAGGGCGTGCCCAGCGCCCTGATATTTGCAAGCAATATCATTATCTTGGAGAGGATTTCACCTAATATTTTCCCAATGCCGGTGCCTACGAGTCTATCAAGCAATGTGTTAAAGTATTTGGTGGACCACCCTACGATGTAGTTTAGGTCGTCTACAAAGTTGCCAGGTTGTCCGAGGGAGACATTTACATCAGGCGTTCTCAGCACGACAAAGCACAGTCTGGCTGTTTTAAAAGACTGGCCCTCCGGGTTGGGGAGTGCGATCAGGCCTGTGGTCATGATAAAGAACTGGGTGTCATTGCCGGTTAGCCAGCTTCCCGTAAAGGTCGATGACTCTCCCGTCACCTCTTGCCTGAGGTAAAACAGCGACCTTACTCTGCTCCCGTACAGGTCAACTGGGACTATCTCAGGGGTAGCATTGCCTACCTGGAGTGTGAGGTTACCAACTGCGTGCACTGAAAAACTCTGCGAGCCGTTCCCTCTTTCAACTTGTGTAGCGTAGCCGACTAGTGTAGCAGAAGCGACATCGCCGTAGCTGGTACACCATCCCCACCCCTGAAGGTCGAGATATACAGCAGTAGTGAAGATGTAATAAGTATTATTGCCAGGACTAATTGTAGTGCCCCCCTCTGCATTTGTTGAACTTACCTCGTAATAATACAAAGTACCTGAAGCTAGTCCGGTCAGTTTTATGGTGTGGTTATAACGGAGGTTACTGGATGATGCTGTATGGCCCATACTGGCGGAGGTCCCGTAGTTGACTATGCTATTGGCTAGCTGGTTGGTTGTCCAAGTGATGATAGCTGAGGTGTCTGTTATGTTTCCAGCACTGACCCCTGATATTATAGGACCTGTTGTGAAGGCATAGAAAGCCCCGCCCTTGTTGTCTAGGGTGGTATTTCCGTATTGGTTAGTTGAGCTTACCTCGAAGTGGTACAGGGTACCCGGAGTCAGTTCAGTTAAAGTTATGGAATGTGCTAAAACAAAGTTGTTACCAGTAGCTGTAAAGCTCACCTGGAGGTTGGGCCCGTAATTGACTGTGCTGTCGGCTAGACGGTCGGTTGTCCAGGTGACGATGGCTGAGGTATCGGTTACGTTCCAGACATTAACGGCTGAAATTGTGGGAGGATATGGGTCTGTGGTGAATATGTAGTAGGACCCACCGTTATTATCTGTTGCGTTGCCAGCTTCATTTGTCGAGATCACCTCGTAGTAATATAAAGTACCTGGGGTTAGGCCAGTCAAATTTATGACGTGGCTAGTAACAAAAGCGCCGTTTGATAGTGAATTATCTAGAGGTGTAGCATTCCCATAGTTGACTGTGCTATTGCTAAGTTCATCTGTGGTCCACGTGATGGTTGCCGTAGTGTCGGTTATGTTGACTGCGCTAACTCCTGATATCTGCAAAGGGCTGGCTGAGGCCGGGGTAGCTATCAGCCATAACAGGAGTAATGCCACTATTGCGGCTATCGCCGGTTTATGCTCACGCAGTCGAGCCTGCGACCAGCTTTTCATGTCTCCTCTCCATCCTCAATTCGCCAAAAGTAATTGGCTGGCAACCACCATGCCCCGTTTGGCTATTACGTAAAATTGCCTTTCCCACCTAACCTCGGCTAAGGATACCACGAAGTGTAGCAGAAAGAACGTATATGGTCAAGTTATGTAATGAAGATGTTGGCACTCGTCCTAATCCCTAATTGCCAGTTCATCGGCGGTGGGCCATCGCGCAGATGTCAGGCCGCGTGATGCTGCATGATGTTCGCAAGGGCACTAAGGATACCGCCGAAGTTCTGCAAAAGAGGGCCGAGATGGTCAACCAAAGGTGCAAAAGCCAGATTGAATACCATTGTTGAGCCACTGGCTGCCCCGTACCCTGACAGAGGACTATTGAGGACGTCTTGTGAGTTCATAGCAAGGCGGGCGCCGGTCTCCATAAGTATGGTACCAAGAGTGCTGAGATAGCCGATAATGTATTCTAACACCTATTCCACCCCCCGTTTTTCCCTGTAAGGCCTGCTTTTTTATCTCACCAAATCATTTAACCATCTCTGCAGGTTTGAAACATCAGTGGAATCCTTTTTATGTTCTACGATAATCTCCGAGAATGGGCTTATCCGGATATGAATTTCCACTAGTCTTCAGTAGTGGTTTCCCGTAAGGGGGATAAACCAAAGTAGGGCTCGGGGGGTTAGTCTTCAAATACTCTTCAAGGTGCTGAAGAAGGTTGTAGGGGATTTCTCGTGCAGAGTTTGGTGTGCCTGATAAGCATAAGAAGCGGGTGGTTCCGGAGGAATTAAAAGGATGAAAACCTGGACTCTTTCAGGAGTCTGGGAAAGTGCAGCTCGAGAAAAGAAGCTGAGATACCTAAATTCCTTTCATGTTCATAGAAGTAGCCTCAGAGTGGATTTATCTGGTATTAAAAAGCCGCTTGTCTTCAAAAAAAGATGAGGGGGCTTTCCCCCTCATCTTTGGTGGACAACTTAGGAACACTATTGGCTTTTACTAGACCACAGGCAAATGACATTCCTGCTACTAAGCTGTGTTTATATGTGCCTTTACGCGCTCATGAAGTTAACCAAGGCAGTGAAGAAGGCCTGCAATGCAGTCAATACGGCCGGCATCTTGGCCACGATGTCGCTTAGGTTAGTAACGATCGGGCCTCCTGCCTCAACTAGTGGTTTGCTGACCACGGTGAAGGCTGCCGTCGACATGGACATGTTGCCGCCCATGAAAGCCACTGCAGACTGGACTGTTGGATCCGCGGCATACGGATTTCCATTTAGCATCCACATGCCTGAATGGAACGTCTCAACGTTCATCGACAGCAAGCTACCGGTCCCGAAGAGCACGCCGGCAATGGTGGTCATAAGGTTGCCCATTGAGCCAAGGAATGGGCCTAGAGAGTTTATTAGAGTGGTCATTTCTTATGTCACCTCCTCTCTTGTTTTAATTCGCTGTTGTTTAATGTGGTAGGATATTTGTGCGGTTTCAGTGTATCGTGGACATACTAGGAGCAGCAATGCGATTTAAGTACTGCTTTATGTCCCACTATAGTCCTGTTTTTATGTGCGGGCGCTAATGACAGTATCGATTAGCTGTGCAAAAGGAATATCTTCAGACGGAGAAATTTTGGTGGGGTGATCTCTGTAACGCAGCGTGGGTATTTTTGTACTTGAGGCGGGATTTTCTACAGGGTTCATCCTAGCCAGGTTAAACTCTCAGCAGAGTGAAGCGCAGACTTTTCAGTCATCTGGCACATTGTGATTGCAGAAAGCGAAGAGCTTGGTGTTATGAAAAGGCTGCGCTCCTGACCAGTAGAGACTCTAAAAAGCCTTAGGGCTACTGGCCCAAGCGATAAAGGGGCTCAAAAATGCGGAAAACTGGTGAAAGAAAGGAGCACAGCCATGAGATATTATGGCATAGACATCCACAGAAAATACAGTGTTTACACGGCATTAGATGAGAGAGTCATTGTTTTGGACCAGGGAAAGATAGCCAACGAACCAACTGCATTTGCCCGGGTGATGAATCATTCTGTCGCAAGTGCTAAGGCGGTTATCGAAGCTACGTGCAGTTGATATTACATCCATGGGCTTCTGGAAGGGATGGTAGAGGAGGTTTGTGTTGCTAATCCTCTGATCATTCGAGATCTTTAATGATTCGGGTGAATGGCTATTGACAACGGCAGACTTCTCATAGAGGTTATTAAGTAAGCGATGGTATTAGAAGATAGTAGGTGATATCGACATTTGGGTCTACCAGGGGAGTTTCCAACTAGCTACCAGCGGTGGGGTGCTATCATAATCCAGGGCGTAGGAGACCTCGAGACTGGAAGATGATATCGGCACTACCCATAGGATTCTTCCACTAACTAAGGCCTTAGGCGAAAGGGTACCAGTTGGATAGCGTTCGCTGATCTGGTAGCTGCCATCCGTTTGGCCCTGATATGTATGACCTTCTGAGTCGACAAGAAAAAAATCTCCGGGTCTCGTGAAAAACGGGCTGTCCCCAATGTTCTGGCACGTAACAGTGCTAAATATGAAAATCTCACCAGGGGGTGGCTGGTATGTTTCACCACTTGAAATACGGTAAGAACTTATCCTCTCAGGGGAGTATACCGCGATCATTCGATCGGATGCCATTGCCCATATGCCTTGGCCTATGTCAAAGTACTTGACAATGGCGTTGGTGGGCAGAGGCATAGAAACAGGAGTTTGCACAGGCACGGATGTTGTCCTATTAGCGCATGAATAGATAATCCACGAGGGCAATGCAATGATCAATATAAGTGCCGTCACAAGTATTACTTTTCCCCATCTACATAGGCCAACCGGTTGCACAGGGCCTTCTAAGGGTTGCTCCTGTGTTGGTGCTGAAGTTGGTTTTGTCTTAGCAGACGCCTTGAGCGGCGCTGGTGTTGGTGGAGGCGTTGGTCTTGTCTCAGCAGGTGCCTTGAGCGGCGCTGGTGTTGGTGCTGAAGTTGGTCTTAGTTTTGAAGGGGTTTTAACTGGCGGCTTTGTTGGCAACGGTGTTGACTCCTGCTTGGAGGAAACTTTGAATGGCGAGAATGCATCACATGACTGGGTGTCTGGCCTCACCTGCATTCCATATTTGAGGCCAGCGTGTTTGGCGGAAGTACAAGTGAAGAATTTCTGGCCTGGCTTTGGCTTAAAGTTCTGGCAATTGCCACAGATATTATAGTGCATGTGGCCTTCAGATTTTCTTGAATAGTAGAGCCGTCTAGCAAACTAAAGCGATATGATATTCATGAGTAGCGCTGTCTGATGCGCTATGCTCACAGCTATGTAGGCAAAACCGTTAACGTAGTCTCTCCCCAGCAAGGTTATTGGGTCAGGAGCATTAAGATTGACCCATCCGCTTAGCAATGCATTGATGGTATTACAAGTGCTTAGTATAATGCTTCTCCATGCATCTGTATAGACTAATCCATTGACTAATCCATTCGCCATAGCAGTTGTTGTCCACTAACTCCAGTCTAATTATACATAAAGGATAGCACAGTTTTCAGCCTGATTCAATACCTGGAAATCCTATTCATATGATACTACAGGGTCCTCCATGTCATACTTTTAGCTTGTAATTGTGGTGAACCAAGGCATGGAGAAGGCTTTTTATGTTGACAAAAGTACTGGGACAAAAACTGGTGCAGTTAGGGGTCAGAAGGAAAGCTGCCAGACGGCCAACATAGGTGGGGTCCCATCCACAACGCAGGAGACCTCCAGTCCTGTGGCGATGTCGGGTACTAGAAATATGATGATACCGGTGGCTGTCTGCCCGGGGGCGAGCTTCGTATCTGGATATCCATGATAACCCAGGTAATTACTGGGAACGTAGTCACGGCCCTCCGAATCCCTAGCGGCAAAATAGCTTGGTGATATGTGTACTGAGGCATGGCCGCTATTGAAGACTGTGGCATTGATGATTATGAACACTGTCCCAGGCGGTGCAAGTACCTCTGGGACGAGTAAGCCCTTCAACCCGGCGTGAATATAGGAAGTGGTCCTGTCCGCGGAAGAGACATTGAGCATTTGCTTTGATGTCTGCGCGTACTGGCCTATCTGATAATATTCGGTGGTAGCGGGCACGATTTTGCTGGAGGCACAACTCAACCCCGAAACGATCAAAGCTGTCAAAATGGCCAGCGAGGCTACTATCCCACTTTTGCCCATGGCTTCCACTCCGCGGGAGGTTCGCTTATCCCACGGGAAATTCCGAATTCTGCCATTATTGTACCAGTCCGACCTGATTTGCTCTTCTGAATGGAGCGAAGATTAAGTTAATAATCCAGGCTATGTTTCACCTTGCCCAACCCGATAAGCTTGCACATAAACGATCTAGGAACAAAATAGGGGGGGAATATCCCCCCCTATTTTTGTCTTTTCTTTGCTCCGAAGCCCCAAGGATACTTCGGCCTAGAACTTATCTGATTCTAAAGAGTAGCCCTGTGTTAGTATTATCGCTATCCAGCGACATCACTTTATAAAACCTATTAAGGTCTCCTGCTCCTGAGAACTACGCCTTCAGGAAGTCTACCAAGGTGCTGAAGAAGCTAGTCATTGCCTTCAATACGTCTGGTAGCGTGGCCACGATGGAGCCCAGGTTACCAACCATTGGGCCTCCCAACTCAACTAGTGGTTTGCTGACCACGGTGAAGGCTGCCGTTGCCATGGTCATGTTGCCGCCCATGAAAGCCACTGCATCGTTGACCTGGGTGGTCTTCATTGCGTCAGGCATTGTTTGTAACATCCAAGCGCCTGACCTGAAGTCCGCAACGTTCAACGACAGCATCTGACCGGTCCCAAGGAGCACCAGGGAAAGGTTTGTCATGAGGGAGCCCATTGAGGAAAGCATTGGGCCTAGAGCATTTAATAGAGTAGCCATTTCTTATCTCACCCCCTTTCTGTGCGCTCTGGCTCCCCCTTGGGAAAGGAGCTTCGAGCTATTACCTTCGCACTATAAGAAATAGTACGAATTCACTATGAGCATAACAACTTTAGTACTATTTGTCAATACATTTCAGTTTGTAACCATACTCCTTTGGGGCATTCTTTAGTTAACTTATCCTACCATTCTTAGGTAATTTCTGCGTCTTGGCTAGGACATTAATTCCTCCATTTTAGGCTATCGTTAGCGATACCCGGAAGCTCCAAACGTCTTCTCGATATACTTACTATAACCATAGCCTAGAAACTGTATAGTATGTCCTGGACACCGCACAACGTTACGTTGACATGGCTTGAACTGAAGGGTAGAATAGCAAAAAATGGTATTACAACTAATACTGTCACAGTTAAGTTCGTGGCTCGAGGCAGCAGGCGCGCGTTGGGGGATCTCCCGAGCAAAGCTAAGAATCTCCAAAAGATGGACTGTATTTCTTTCCCTGGGTGGGCTGGCGGCAGGTGCCTTTCTACTGCGCTGTCTTCATCTGTTCGATGCAAAGAGTTACTATATTCTGAGCGCCGACTCTTACTACTTCCATTGGCTGGCAGGCAGAGTTATGTCAGGCCAAGGGGCTCCGCCTAATTCTCCCCCTGGGGTCCTCGGTATCTTCGGTATGTACACCCTACATAGTGGGTTGGCCTATCCCTTGGCCCATATCGCCAAGGGTGTAAGCTCTGTTTTGGGCCTGTCGTCTGCTGACGCTCTCAATTTAGTATCCAAGTCTCTGCCTCCAGTCCTGGGGGTAATCAGCATGACCGTGTTATATCTGGCTGTGAGTAGGATTTACGACAGACGATTGGGTTTGCTTTCTGCCCTAGCTTGGGCACTCGCGTTTCTGGCAATATTTTACGGGGCAGCCGGCTATTTAGATCGCGATGGGCTGAATGTATTGCTATTGATGACAGGTGCTTTTCTGTTTTACCTTACCAAGATATGGCACTTGCACATAGGTAATAGAGACATAGGATGGCTGTTGGCAGTCTTGGGCGTGCTCGTCATCGAGGGCATGCTTTATCTCGAGTGGAGCATTGCTGGCCCTGTGCTGCTGCTAGCTATTATAGTAGTATATTTTGTGGTCGAATTTCTGAAGCAATACTTCGACCATACGAAGACAGAGCCAAACACACTGCGCAGGCCCAGTATAGCCTTAGGCCAAACCAACTGGCGTCCTTTTGCTGTTATAGTAGTGGGCCACATCGCGGCGGTGGTGTTTATGGCGGCCTTGAATCCAGGGCAGCTGGCTTTCGGGTTCGCCGAGATCGGGTATTTATTTCACTCATCAGGAGCATATGGGAGCATTGAGATGCAGGGAATCGGCCTTGGGGATATTATCCAGTTCCAATTTCTATTGATCCCCATGGCAGTCGGACTCTACGCAGCCTGGAAAGAGCGCGCCGACCGAAGCATCTTCTTCGCAAGCTGGTTCCTGGTAATCTTGGTCTCGAGCGTTTTTGCTAGACGGTGGCTGGAGTTTTTTCTCCCGGCAGCTTGTGTGCTCACTGCAGTCGGGTTGGTTTTTCTCTGGGGGTGGGCGAAGCAGGGGGACTTTCAGCGGCTAAAAAAGGTCGGGCTGGTAGCGATGCTCTTGCTGCAGATTCTGTTTTCCTCTAGCATGGCTGCTAACGTGGGTTCCTCTATCGTAGTGGCTCCTGATAAGGACTGGCAAGATGCCCTGGCCTATCTCAGAGAGGAGACCCCCAAGGATTCAGTGGTAATGAGCCAGTGGAGTTGGGGCTACTGGATTTTAGATCTGGGGCAACGGGAGCCATTCGTGGACAATGGCTTCTATGGCTGGGATTCAGAAAGGCTACGCGATGTGGAGCTTGCCTACGCCACCAGCGATCCCCTGGAGGCAGCACGAATCATGCAGAAAAGGGGCGTCGAGTATCTTGTTCTTACCAAGTTCGATGTGGACCTCTTCGCACCAAGTATCCTGGGGTGGGCTGGGGTAAATGAAGCAAAAGGGAATAATACGTTTGCTGCAGGTTCTCTAGTTGTGCGCGCCCTGAATGGGCAATTTGAGTCTGAAGGTGGATTAAAAGTGGTGCATCGCTCCTTTCCTAAGGGGGAGGTGGTGATCTTGGAAATGACTCAACCTGGGCAGCCCTAGCATGCTATTGTTCTTTTTGGTATAATTGTTAACACGCATTAGAGCCAAGGTTAGGAAAGGAGGCGCGGGGGGGTAGATGGGAGACGCAGGTTCGACCGAGCGCAAGCTGAAATATGTTTGGGATCCCCAGAAGCTAACCTGGGTTGAGGAGGCAGAGCCACCTACAGCAACACCAGTAGAAGAAGTCACGGAAGTCACGGAAGTCACGGTCGAGCCCACGCAGAAAAAAGGCTCGAAAAGGGCTCCATCTGAAGTCATCCCAGCTGAGGTCACAGCAGAAGCGGAGGGGATGCAATACAGAGGGGCCTTGATCAGACTACTGGCGTTTGCTATTGATCTCGCTGTGGTGGTTTTAATTAGCTGGATACTCCGCAAAATAGCGCCAACGTTGTCCTCCTCTGCCTACTCTTTAGTGACTTTTGCTGTCTTGTTTGTCTATTTTGTTGGCTTCTGGGTGTGGCGTGGACAAACACTAGGGAAAATGATCGTTGGTGCCAAGATTGTCAGGTTAAATGGCAGCCGCATTGGACTGCTCAGATCCTTGCTTCGCTTCATAGTATATTTTCTGTATCTCTTTGTGATTGCAATCGTAGGAGGCTCGATCATTCTTTATGCTGTTGTTGGCTTGTTTGCTTTGCTAATAATCGCCTTCACCAAGAAGAAGCGGGGCCTTCACGACTTTGTCGCGGGCACGGTTGTTATAAACAGCCGTCCTCCGAAGCCTCAACCTGTAGAGGCGGAGTCTGCCGACGTAGCTGAGGCGACTGAAACACCTGAAACAGCCGAACCTACCAGCACGAGTGAACCATCTGAACCTTCTGTCGCAAGCGAGCCTGAGACAGACAAGACCGAACAAGATAAGTAAGCAGGCTTACCTGGCGATTTATTGCTTTTTGTTCCTCCCTTATCCGGCATTTGAAGGTCACTGTTATGCGCGTAGCGATGTACTACAGCAACAAGGACATTCGGCTGGAGGAGATGCCCATCCCCCAGGTCGGCCCCGGCGAGCTGCTGATGCGTGTGGAGGCCAGCGGCATCTGCGGCAGCGATGTGATGGAGTGGTACCGCATCCACAAGGTGCCTCTGGTACTGGGGCACGAGGTGGCCGGTGTGGTTGTGGAGGTGGGGGAGGGGGTAAGCCGCTACAAGGCGGGAGACCGCATCATTGCCGCTCACCATGTTCCGTGCAACACGTGTCATTACTGCCTCAGCGGACATCATACTGTCTGCGACACTCTGCGCAAGACGAATTTCTATCCCGGCGGTTTCGCCGAGTACATCAGGCTTCCTGCTATAAATGTGGACCGCGGGACGTTTACGGTGCCGGATGAGGTGTCCTTTGAGGAAGCTACTTTCGTGGAGCCGGTGGCGTGTGTGCTGCGCGGCCTGAGAAAAGCTGGCTTGAAGCCAGGTTGCAGCGTGCTCATTATCGGCAGCGGCATCGCAGGGCTGCTGTATGTTCACTTAGCGCGTGCTCTGGGCGCAGGGCGTGTAATAGCGACAGACGTGGTCAAACACAGGCTGGAAGCGGCGCGGAAGCTCGGCGCCGACGCGGCTCTCCATGCTGAAGAGGATGTGTCGGCATATGTACGAAAGGTGAACGATGGCCGCCTGGCGGACGTGGTGATAGTGTGTACCGGGGCCGAGTCTGCCATTGCACAGGCTCTCAAATCCGTGGAACGACATGGCACCGTCCTCTTCTTTGCGCCGACCGGCCCGGGGGCGACCATTCCTTTGTCAATAAATGACGTCTTCTGGCGCAACGATATAACGCTTACCACATCTTACGCCGGCAGCCCGGCAGACCATGCGGTGGCGCTGGAGTTGATACGTGCGGGCACGCTGCGCGTGAAAGAGATGATCACTCACAGGCTGAGCCTGGCCGAGACTGGTCTGGGCTTCCGTATGGTGTTACACCCCCAGGAGGACAATTCCATCAAGGTCATAATTCAGCCCCAGAGGTAGCTGGGAGCCCAAATAAAAATCCCCCGGAATCGGGGGATTTTCGACTCATGGAAGTTATAAATAGAGAGAGCCCCGAATAGAATTAGCTATTGCCGAGCAGGCTCTCTCATTATTGCTAGTCAGATGACGGCAGAGGCTTGGGCTGCTGGACAGTCATGGGCTTACCGCAACACTCCACCGCCCCTTCGCCTGCTTTGGTGATGAGGACCTCTGTATTGCAAACCTCGCAGCGGAACCTTCTACCTAATAGATTCGGCATTTTATTTAGGACTCCCTTCTTGCTTCTATGTACGCTCGAACGTTGCTCTAGGTCTTTTTCTCCATGGGCTGTTTGCAGCAGACCACCTTGCCGGTACCGGCTCTGGTGACGATCAGCTCAGTGCCGCATTTGGCGCAGCGATATCTCTTTCCCATCTCGTTAGCCATATGTGCACCACCTTTCAGAATACGATTGTTAAAGCTATTATAATTTTGCTCTGCTGGGTTGTCAACTTCCAGGAAGCTTCTTGACGCTCTGGGGAGGTGCTGCTCTATCCATTTCTATTTCTTAAGTTACGTAAGATATACTTGGGTTAAGATTTAGACGAGAGACTAGAATGGAAGCCTTAATCCTGGTGGGGGGGCAAGGGAACAAGGCTCAAGCCCATCACACACTATACCCAAGCAGCTTCTGCCAGTTGCCAATAAGGCTATCCTGCTCTATGTGCTGGACCAGATTAGAAAAGCAGGCATTACCGAAATAGGCATTAGCGCCTTACCCGAAATAGAGGACTATATCAAGGAAGCTGTTGTCTAAGGGTTGCACTGGGGTGCCAAGGTTAGTCACCTACATCTTGCAGGACGAGCTCTGGAGGCTTGCTCATGCGATAAAGAAAGTACTGCCCTATCCAGTCAACGTTTCTCGTTCTTCTCAGTAACAACTTGATTGAGGGTGGTGTTAAAGGTTTTGTTCAGTAGTGACCCCAAAACGACATGTGACAGAGGTCTGAGCCGTTTCTTCGGTCACCGCTTCAGACGTGGCTTCGGTATAAGCCTCATGGGCATTTAGTTATGGGTTTACATATGTTAGCCGAAAGGCTATGCAGAGGGTATGTCAGAAATCGCTCGCCTATGATACGATGGAATTATGATGGTATATTATGGATTTTTACTTTTGTGAGCCCGCCCATTAATAGTTGTCGTTCATAAGGAGTATTGATAGGTACATTTCTTTTTCGTTTCAGTAGAGGATGGGACATCCCACTGTTGAAGTGACTAGATAAGTAACAAGAAAGGAGACAATAATGGTTAATGAAAGAAAGCTACTAGCAAACGCTGAGACTGCTAAGAAGGGCGGCCCAAAAACGGACGAAGGTAAGGCCAAGGTGAGATTGAATGCTGTAAAGCATGGCTTGCTTTGTCAGGACTTGGTGTTACCAGGCGAAAAAAAGAGTGCGCTCAATGAGCTTAGAGCGGGGTTAATAGCTGAGTTGCAGCCCCAAGGCCAGCTTGAGATGATGTTCGTTGAACGCCTGGCATCAAGCTACTGGAGGTTAGCCAGAGTAATCAAACTGGAAACGAACTATATAGGTAGCTACAAATCCGTAGAGTGGGCATACATGGTTCAGACAGAACTGGGGGAAGGGCGCGCGTGGCTGAATCTGACCAGATATGAGACCTCGATAGAGAGGCACCGTTACAAGGCCCTACACGAATTGCAGAGGCTACAGATGGCGAGGCAGGGTGGCCGACCGCCAGCACCAATTGCTATAGACGTTGACGTGTCAAGAGAAGATTGAAAATGGGTTTGTTTCGCAAAAATCATTGCACCGGAGCCCCCGCCAGCTATCTTAATCTAGCGGGATCTGATACGTGGTGGTCCACTGCAAATCGTGCTCTTACCGCCGCAACCTATCCAGGGGCCTGCCGTGATTCCTACTGCGACGGACCACCTCTTCTTTGGCAACCAGGGAAGATGCTGCCTCACTCCGGATTCAGGCTGTTCACTGAACATCTGCGATAACCACGGTAACTAGGGTATCAGCTCTTTCTACTGACTCACCCCATTTTGGCCCTGATGGGATACGTCTACGTCGATGGCTACAGGGGCGGGCGGCATCTCGCCTTTCCGGGCCATCTGCAAGCGCTGAAGCTCATGCAATGCCTTATAGAGTCTTCTCTCCAAAGCCGTTTCGTATCGGGTCGGATTCTGCAATAGCTTATCGCACGTGTAGCTGCAATGCCCTGAATTAGCATAGTACTCTATAGAACCGAGGCAGTTGGTGGCTCGCATCTTCGTTTCGACATAGCATGTGTCCAGCCTGACTGCCCTTCCAAGCCTCCAGTAAGTTGAGGCAATTATGTCAACTAGCATCTTTTCAAGGGCGCCCTGGGGATTCAGCGACGCCATCAAGCTGTCGTTTAGCTCAGCGAAGGCATCCTCATCTTCATCGGGCAGCACAACCTGCTGAGAAAGCAGGCCGTGTTTTAAAGCATTGTACCTTACGGCGGCTTTGCCAGCAGCCGTCTTCGGGCCACCCTTCTTGCCGTTTTCCCTATTCGCAATCAACTGTTTCTCTGTGACCATAGCTTACTCACCTCCTCCAGCGTAGGGCTGATTAAATTCAGATAGCAGTGATATGAAAGCACTGCGAAGTTAGCATCACTCTGACCGTGCGCCATTTGGGCCCAGCCAAATCTAGCACAATGTCGACCTTTCACCCTCGCAATTCTATTGTATCAAAGCCGGAGGGCAAACTTAAAATCGACTTTACGTGTAGGTGGTACCATGAAATCAGTGAGGCACCGTTCTTTATCATGGTGCATAAATGGAGAGCATCGCGGTAACTTGGGAAGAGAGAGACCATGCTCCATACCGATGGTTCTTGGGTCGCACAGGCTTTCAGGGATAGCTGCAAGTGAAGCGATTGAACCTACGCGTGTACGATTTGCTCTGGCGACCGGTCATGGGCTAAACCATGGCCTTCGAGTTTACCTCGCTGTGTATCGCGAATCTTGATAAAACAACATACTGACTTCTCGGAAAGAAGGTTCATTGAAGGAAGAGACTCTCCGAAGATAATCTTGGACTGGTGGCATGACTGCAAACGGTGTGATAATTGACCAGGGAGGGCCCGGCAATCCGCCACCACCACGAGGTGGAGCTGCAGGTGTGCCCGTCTTCCCCAGCGTATATGTAGGCATCGCCGCAGTTCCAGGGGCTGGCGGCCTGGTCTACTTTACACGCAGAAGGCTTGTGAGCCGAGCGTGAATAAGCCAATCTGGTATCGACCTTGGACAGGGAGAGTGTGGCTACTCACCGTATCCCCTTGTCCCATCCCAGCCCGTCGGCTGCTGCTAGCTTGAGTGTGTGCCTCACCGCCTCATGGGATATGCCATACTCGTTGACAATCTGCCTAAGGCTTCCCATTTTGTTCTTGTTAATAAGCTTAGGCCATTGATTAGGCTCAAGGAGCCCTGTCCATATTCTTGTCAGATGTGCTGGCACGTTGACATGATACAGCCGATTACGTTCAATTCTCATGCCACCTCGAAACCCTTCGGAGTAGGGATGGCGCTGGTAGAACTTGCATAGGAGTGGCGGCATGTTGGCGGGAGACCTTCGTCGGGCTCGTAGCATTATGTAAAGTATGACGGTCTGGGGAGTGCAACGGAGCCGTGAGGGCAACTCGCAGGACATGATGGTACAAGTTATGGCTGCTGAGGACAGGTGGTGGAGCGACGCTGGGCTGGGGCAATGCGCGGGTTGCCGAGTCGGTTCGGGTTGAGCACGTACGAAGGATGGTGTATAATAATTCGCCATGAAGTGTTTGGGAGCTGCTGGGCAAAGAAAGCTCTGTGAAGAATGGGGGGTGTGGCAGGAGGGGCAGGTCTGGGAATAGGCCCCCCAAGCTGTTAGTCTGATGAGAATCGTATTTGGTAAGAAGGACAGGCCAGATGTAGCTAAGGGTTCAGGCAGGGGGACCCGGGTCATGACGGCGGGGATTGGGTCCCAGTTCAACCTTGGTGAGATCTGGAGGCGCAGGGATCTCCTTTGGACTCTTACTCTGCGAGAAATACAGATACGCTACACTCAGTCTGTCCTCGGAATAGCCTGGGCAGTGCTGCAGCCGCTGGCTTTGATGCTGGTGTTCACACTGATATTCTCTGTTCTGCTCAAGGTGCCTTCGGAGGGTGTGCCGTATCCTGTCTTTTCTTACAGCGCGCTGACGTTCTGGACTTTTTTCCAGGGTTCTCTCACACGCGCTATCCCCAGTCTTGAGGCGAATGAGGCTCTAATAAAAAAGATATACTTCCCCCGTGAATTCTTCCCCATCTCCTCCGTGCTTTCAGCGATATTCGACCTTGTGATAGCCTTTGTTATTTTCCTGGTTATAATGCTGTATTACCACACGCCGTTCACCTTGAATATGTTCTACGTTGTGCCTCTGGTTGTGATACAGACAATTTTCACCATAGGCGTGTGTTTGTTTGCCTCGGCATTTGATGTTTACTATAGGGATGTGAAATATGCGCTTCCACTTATTGTGCAGGTATGGATGTACGCCACGCCCATTATCTACCCGATGAGTTCTATTCCCGAGAGGTTCTGGAAATTCTATCTGCTGAATCCGATGACGGGGATAATTGAAAGCTACCGCGCCGTTCTTGTCAAAGGCGTACAGCCTCAGTTATTCTACGTAGGGGTGGCGGCAGCGGGGGCCATAGTTCTTTTTGTGCTAGGATACTTTTACTTCAAGCGTATCGAAATGAGCTTCGCTGACGTTATCTAGGGTCTATTAGCAGCTGGCTCGGCAAGAGGCGGGGAGTTTTTGTGACATGAACGCCATAGAGGTTGAAAACGTATCGAAGAGGTACCGTATTGGTCAAACAAGCTACCACACGCTTCGTGAGGACATCTACAACATTACGGGACGCCTGGCGCGGTTGAGGAAGGACAGGGTAAAAGCTAACGACGCTGGACACATCTGGGCATTGAGGGATGTCAGCTTCCAGATAGAGCAGGGTGAGAGGGTGGGCATTATTGGCCGGAACGGGTCTGGCAAGACTACCCTTTTGAGACTGGTGGCTGGCATCACAAGGCCCACGACGGGGAAGATCACAGTCAAGGGCAGGATGGCGGCGCTCATCGAGCTCATGGCGGGGTTCCACCCAGAGCTAACCGGCAGAGCGAACATCTACCTCAACGGTGCCATAATGGGGATGAGCCGCAAGGAGATTGAGCGCAAGTTCGATGAAATCGTTGCCTTTGCCGAGCTAGAGAACTTCATAGACACGCCCATAAAGCGCTACTCCAGTGGCATGCATGTGCGCCTTGGCTTTGCTGTGGCAGCTCACCTCGAGCCGGACATTTTGCTGGTAGATGAAGTGCTGGCGGTGGGCGATGCCGAGTTTCAGAAAAAGTGCCTGGGGAAGATGGGTGATGTGGCAAACGAAGGGCGCACTGTGCTTTTCGTGAGTCACAACTTGGGCAGCGTGGTGAGTCTTTGCCCACGAGCTATTCTTCTTGACCAGGGCAGAAAGTGCGCTGAGGGACTATCTAGCGATGTCGTCAATGAATACGTTGCCAAAACCAGTGAAAATCAAGGAGAACGTGTATGGGACGATCCGCGGACAGCTCCTGGGAATGAAAAGGTGCGCCTTCACACGGTTCGGATTGTGTCAGGAGGCATGGTTACATCCTCAGTGGATATTGACAAAGACGTTAGGGTCGAGGTAGAGTTTTGGAACTTTAAAGCAGGCGCGCGGCTTTCAACGAGCATCGGTCTGCTAGACAAGATGGGAGTAGTTGTTCTTGCTTCGGGTAACATGCATTCGGCTAACTTAGTAAGGGACGAGTGGTTCGGGAAGGCGCATCCAGCGGGGCTCTATCGAACGGTTTGCACGTTACCGGGCAACTTTCTGAACGAGGGCCTATACAATATCAGTCTAAGTGTGTTGACCGATATTACGAATTTTGAGATAGCTGAAAGAGAAGTGATTTCCTTTACTGTCCATGATACCGGGGCGATGCGCAAGGAGTTCGTTGGTGTCTGGGGGGGGGTTGTGCGCCCCAAACTGGCATGGCAAACCGAATACCAGGGCCCCCTGAATGACGGACATGGAGAGTTATCATGAAGACGATCATTCTTTGCGGTGGGCGTGGGATGCGTTTAAACGAGGAGACTGAGTTCCGACCCAAACCGCTAGTGCCAGTTGGTGGACGCCCTATACTCTGGCACATCATGAAAACTTATGCCCATTATGGTTTCCGCGATTTTGTGCTTTGCCTTGGCTATCGTGGAGACATGGTTAAGGAATACTTCTTGAACTATGAGCAGATGAGTAACGATTTCACCATTCGCCTGGGCAGAGGGCATTCCGTTGTTTTTGATGGAGCGCATAGCGAACAAAATTTCTGTATTACGCTTGCGGATACAGGATTGGATACAATGACCGGTGGACGTATCAAAAAGGTCGAGAAGTACATAGAAGGTGACACCTTCATGGTTACCTATGGCGATGGATTGGCGAATGTAGATATTCGAGCAGTGGTTGAATACCATAATCGGCATGGTCGACTGGCTACGTTGACAGCGGTGCACCCCTTTTCACGTTTTGGTATGCTTACAGTGGACAATAACTCATCGGTGCTAAATTTTGCTGAGAAGCCCCAGGTGGAGGAGTGGGTCAGTGCTGGCTTTTTCGTATTCAACCGAGGGGTATTTGATTATTTAGCTGGTGATGATTGCTTCTTAGAGAGAGAGCCTCTGGAACGGCTGGCACACGATGGTCAACTAATGGCTTATAAGCATGATGGCTTCTTCTATGCTATGGATACATACCGCGATTATAGATTCCTTAACGACTCATGGGATAGCGGGCAAACTCCCTGGAAGGTGTGGGAATGAAAGCTTCCTTCTGGCAAGACCGACCGACTCTTGTGACTGGTGCCACCGGACTATTAGGTGGCTGGCTGGTACGCCGGATGCTTGAACTGGATGCAGATATTGTTTGCCTGGTGCGTGACTGGGTTCCACAGAGTGAGCTGGTTCGTGCTCAGCTTGTTGACCAACTGAAAGTCGTTCGCGGTGATGTGCGCGATGATGCGTTGTTGGAGCGGACACTGGGCGAGTACGAGATTGACACCGTCTTTCACCTGGCTGCACAGACCATTGTGGGCATTGCCAACCGAAATCCCATCTCAACCTTTGAAACGAATATTGGCGGCACCTGGACGCTGCTTGAGGCATGTCATCGAAGCCCTAAAGTCCACAGTATTGTAATGGCGTCGTCCGATAAAGCCTATGGCGATCAGGAGCAATTGCCCTACAATGAGGAAACTCCTCTACAGGGCCGTTATCCCTATGATGCGAGCAAATCTTGTGCTGACCTCCTCGCTCAATCATACGCCACTACCTGGAAGCTCCCGGTAGCTATCACTCGCTGTGGCAACTTCTATGGCGGAGGCGACTTGAACTGGAACCGTGTCGTGCCAGGTACTATACGCTCGGTGCTGCGCGGTCAAAGACCAATAATACGTTCCGATGGTCAATTTGTGCGGGACTATTTTTATATTGAGGATGCGGCCGAAGCCTACATTCTGCTGGCGGAGAAGTTGTCCAAGAAAGTCGACCTTGCTGGTGAGGCATTTAATTTCTCTAATGAGACTCCGCTATCAGTGCTGGAGCTAGTTGAACTCATCCTTAAGTTGATGGACTCCGACCTAAAGCCTGTCATCCGCAACGAGGCCAGCAATGAAATCCGTCGCCAGTACCTCAATGCAAAAAAGGCACGCCGGGTTTTAGGTTGGAAGCCTCTGTTTTCGCTGGACAAAGGGTTGATTGCCACCATTGAGTGGTATAGGAAGTTTTTCGCTGATGGATAGTAAGGCTGACGCACTTCGAGGGAAGATCATAGAACTCGTTCGGCAGTATTACGCTGCAGCCTTCCCTGAGCCTGCTTTCGTGCCAGGCGAGTCACCAATTCGGTACGCCGGGCGCGTTTTCGATGCTGATGAGTTGATTCACCTCGTTGAGGCCGCTCTGGATTTCTGGCTTACGACGGGTCGTTTTGCCGACCAGTTTGAGCGCGAGTTTGCCCGGTTTTTTGGGCTACAGCATGCTGTCCTGGTTAACTCCGGCTCTTCGGCCAATCTCCTTGCGCTTTCTTGTCTTACTTCCCCAAAGTTGGGAGGGCGGCGTCTAAAGCCTGGCGACGAGGTTATCACGGTTGCGACAGGTTTCCCTACAACGGTTAACCCTATTGTCCAGAACCAGCTCGTTCCGGTATTCTTAGATGTCACGGTACCAACTTACAATGTGGACGTCACGCAGCTTGAAGAAGCCTACTCAGAAAGAACTCGTGCTGTTATGCTGGCCCACACGCTGGGGAATCCCTTTGATGTGGATGCAGTAATGAAATTTGTTCGACGGCATAACTTGTGGCTTATCGAGG
>Ga0209777_10002496_pt1 | contig 24085 bp, 23 predicted proteins | sample FrelakmetHBP12HB_FD_187147 | JGI IMG/M metagenome (GOLD analysis project Ga0209777, IMG submission 187147) | Freshwater lake sediment microbial communities from the University of Notre Dame, USA, for methane emissions studies -HBP12 HB (SPAdes)... | ecosystem: Environmental > Aquatic >... | reverse complement strand
TAGCCCTGCTCGAACGTGACGAGCGCCTCATCGACGAACGCCGGCTTGCCGGCCTTCATCAGGTGCGAGCGCAGGTCGTTCTGCACCGCGACGGCACTGTTGGCGTCCTTGGGCGCGGCGCCGAAGATGCGCGCGAGCGTCTCGGCCCGCGTCGCGGCCGCTGCACGCTCGAACAGCACCTCCTGGAACGCCTTCGCGACGTGGCGTTCCTGGACGCAGATCGTTTCGCGCAGGCACCCGTGGCGGCGGACGATCATGTCCCTGACCGCATCGAGCGTAAGGCCCGTCTGCACGCCATGCGACTCGAAGATGCGGGCCAGGGCGTCGATCATGCGGGTCATGCGGTCGGTGTCGTTCTTCCAGATGAGGTCAATGATCGCCTGGGCCTCGCGGTTCATCGGCGCGAAACGCGCGAGGCCCTTGCCGCAGAAATATATCCGCCCCGGGTTGCCGGGATCGTTGACCTTGATGCCCGCCCTGGCAAGGTCGTCCAGGAGGCAGATGACCTCCAGGCCGAAGATCGGGAAGATGCCCCTGGCCCGCGCGAGGGTCGCGAATTCGGCGTACACACCGTAATCGTAGTAGTTGCTCGCGCCCAGCACCGTCACGCCCTCGGCGGAGGCCAGGTCCATCAACTGCCGGACGGAGTCCAGCGCCGAGAAGTTCGGCGGCAGATGAATGTGGCCGTTGGATTTCGGGCGAATCGCCGGCGCGAGGCCCGCGTTCGCGGCCGCCCGCATCTGGCCGACCGTCCCCAGGCCCTTCATCGCCGCAAACAGTTCTTGCATGCTTTCCACTGCGTCTCTCTCCATATTCCTGCCCGCGGCCGTGCGGGCAGCGGGCGATGATTGTAGCGAGCCGGGCGGCGGCACTCAACAGCCTTGGCGCGTGGCACGCGCGGCGTTAGAGTCTTAACACTACAGCGCCGGTTGGGCAAGTTTCGCGCGGCGGGCAGTCTTGCCCGCCGCGCGGTGGGCAAGACTGCCCACCGCGCGAATTGGTTCAATTCACAGAAACGAGTTTGACGCACTATTAATCGAAAGGCGCCGACCATGACAGAGAGCACGGGGCAGGGGCTCAACCGGCGCGAGTTTCTCTCTCGCGCGGCCTGTGTGGCCGCCGGCGCGGCAGGCGTGGGGATGCTGGGGCCGCGCGCGGCATGGGGCGAGAAGGCGACGTGGAAGATGCACCTCGCGGCCTCGTCCATCGATTTCACCAAGTTGCCTATCGAGCAGGCCTGCGAGCGGATCGCCGCGCTCGGCTTCGAGGCGATCGACATCTGGTCGCCGCACGCCGGATGCCCGCACCTCGATGACGTGCAGACGCGCCTCGGGCCGCAGGGCCTGAAGGACCTTCTGGCCAAGAACAAGCTCAAACTCTACGCCTTCTCGGTGTACGCGGGCGGATATCCGAAGTACGCCGACCTTCTCGGCCAGGCGGGCGGCGGCGTGGCCGTGCACGGCAGCGCGGGCAAGTGCGACCCCAAGGAACTCACCGCGAAGACCAAGGCGTTCATCGAGGGCCTCAAACGCGAGTTGGAACTGGCCGAGAAGTACAATTCCTACATCGCCATCGAGAACCACGGCGGGGGGCTGCTGAACTCGCTCGATTCTTTCAAGGCGTTCGTTGACAACAACACGAACCCGCGCCTCGGCTTGGCGATGGCGCCGCTCCACCTCCAGGCGGCCAAGGCGCCGGTGGAGGAAGTGATCGCTATTGCCGGCAAGCAACTGTTCTTCTTCTACGCCTGGCAGAACGGCGGCGGCCTGGCCCAGTTGCCCGGCCACGGGCCGACCGATTTCACGCCCTGGCTCGCGGTCCTGGCGAAGATCGACTACAAAGGGTACGTCAACCCGTTCATGCACGGCGAGCCGGCCCCCGATGAGATGAGCAAGGCCCTCGAAAAGTCGCGCGATTACCTCAAGGGGTGCTACGAGAAGGCCGTGGGGGCGACATAGCGAAACAGAAGGCTCGTAATGCCTTAGTAATTGGTGCTTCGAAGATAGGGGCGAGGCATGCCAAGCCCATACGCAACGGCAGATGCCCGTAACTGAGAACGTGTGAAAAAATTAGAATCGCCGCCCGAGACCTCTGTTCTCAATAGCGCCAGAGGGGGCCAGATGAGCGTTTTTCGCCGTGGCGGCAATTATTTCACGCGTTCTGAGGCCTTACGGCGGCCCCCCGTTTCCTGTTGCGGGCGCCTTGGCCGCCTCGCATGGCTGGCTTCTGCGCTTGACCGCAATGGCCAGGGTGATAAAATACTTTTTGCTTGTTCGGCGCATGAGTTCCCGTTACCAAGGTACGCCACAGAGAAAACACGGTAGCTCACTGCGTCGCCAACTGATCTTGGAGGTAACTCTCGTGGGGCATGGCGGCAAGGTTTTCCTTTCTGCAAGCACCGATGCCGTTGACGCCGCCCTGATCTGCAAGGATCGAGTTGTGCGTGACTTTTCTGCGATTAGTGGCACGCCACTGGAAGCACTTGGCGCGATTGGGGACAGCAGTAACGACCTGCCATTTCTTCTGATAGATGGCCTTGGGCTCACAGGTGCACCAAGAAATGCCCAAGAGGCTGTCAGATCAGCCCTCAGAAACCGAACCAATGGAATTGTTACCCGGAACGAGTTCTTCAATGGCTTCATGGAGTTTTACCGCCTTGCGCGAAAGCGACACATCTCGCACGTCTTTGCAGACAGAGACGGTGTCCTGATCTGGAATGACGAGAACTCGCACGCAGCTCGTCTGCACGACGTCTTTGAGCATATGGGGCTTGAAGGCAACCCCTTCATCTTTATCTTGACCGGCTCGTCGTATGAGCAAAACGTTGCCTTTCTGGAAGCGTACGGGATAGGAAGGACCCTGCTCTGCAATCCGTGCATACGGGCACATCCGTATGTTCTCCTTGCCGAGAACGGAGCCGTGCAGTTCGACGTTATTAGCGGTAGGTGCCGTGAGTTCAGTGGCACGGTCGATCCGACCCTGCTGCATTCCCTCAAGTCCGATTTCCAGTCTCAAGTCCTGCGGGCAGTCGAGGAACAAGTGCTTCCCGCGTTTGGGCTTTCCTGGTCGGACAATCCTGGCGACCAAGTGGAGAAAGTATATGTTCCTAATAAGCGTACGATGGTAACCATTAACCTGCCAAGGGCTTTCCGTGACGGCACGGATTATCGCAGATCGCCAACCGGGGATAGGCTTCGCATCGCACTCCTGAGCGCCATGGTGCACGCGGCCAAATCGCTAAACTTGCCTTACACGCGCCTATAAGGAGATGCCAATGTTAGGATTCACCTGGATGCCCGCAGAATGGAGGGATGTGTCCGGAATAGTCGGGGCATGCCAGTTTTTGCTGCTAGTTTTTGCGTTCTTCTACACGCGCAAGCAAATTAGTGAAGCCGCCAAGTCGCGAAAGCTGGCGGCAACGAATGCCATTTTGGATGTCATTGGCGGCCAGAGGGTGCGGCGGTTGCGCGGGTGGCTTCTGAATGAGTGCTCAAGCGACAGCAGTAAGTTAAGCGTGGAAGACAAGGATAAGATCCGCAGAGTGGCAGTAGCGTACGATCGTGTTGGATACATGGTAATGCAGAAGCTGGTCCCTGATGAGGCTCTGTATCACTTCCAGAAGGATGAAATTGAGATGATATGGGGCAAGGCGAAGAATGCGATTATGGAACATCGCAAGAACAAAAGGCCTCATTATTGTATCCATTTTCAGTATCTCGCGGAAGAGTGGATGCCGTCCATGAGCGGGCACAGGCGCCGATGCAAAATATGCAGGAAGATCGCGAATGCGGCATCAGCCGGGCAATGACATCCCAAGGTTGCTCTGACCCGCCCCTGTGCGGCCCTAGAATTCCTTTCTAGGTCAACCGAATGGCTGGGCTCGATTTGAGAAGCGGTTCAAGAACATCTTGGGTCAAGCCTGTTTGTCACTCCGCCCTGTTTCCACAGGCCCAAACTCGCTTCGTTGAGAAATTGACCGGACGCCCACTCAGCCAGTTCAATATACTGGACCGCGCGTTTCCTGTTGCAGGTTCTGCCGTCGGACGGGTATCATGCGGCGCACTTATTTTCCTAGACATCTGACAGCGGAGCGGGGGCCCCTATGCTCGGCAAGATCCTCTCGGTCGGCGTCTTCGGCATCGACGGGTACATGGTGGAGGTCGAGTTCGACGTGCGGGCCGGGCTGCCCGCCACGGTCGTCGTCGGCCTGCCCGATGCGGCGGTCAAGGAGTCGAAGGACCGCGTCGCGACGGCCCTCAAGAACTCCGGCTACTCCTGGCCCGACGGGCACATCACGATCAACATGGCCCCGGCCGACATGAAAAAGGAGGGGCCCGCGTTCGACCTGCCGCTGGCCCTCGGATGCCTCTCGGCAACGGGCCAGATGCTCTCCGACCGCCTGAAAGATTACGCGGCGGTCGGCGAACTTGCGCTCGACGGCTCGGTGCGCCCCGTGCGCGGGGCCCTCTCGATGGCCATGATGGCGCGCGAGCAGGGCCTCAAGGGCCTTATCCTGCCGGCCGACAACGCACGCGAGGCGGCCGTCGTCTCAGGTCTCGAGGTCGTGCCCGTCACGGCCCTCGCGCAGGCGGTGGGCTTCCTGACGGCCGACCTTGCGATTGAGCCGTGCGAGCTGGACCTTGCGGCCGTCTTCGAGGAATCCCGCCGCGATGACGTCGACTTCTCCGATGTGCGCGGCCAGGAGCACGCCAAGCGGGCGCTGACGGTTGCGGCCGCCGGCGGACATAATGTGCTCATGGTCGGTCCGCCGGGCAGCGGCAAGACGATGCTCGCGCGGCGGCTGCCGACGATTCTGCCGATGCTCGGCTTGGAGGAATCGCTCGAAACGACCCGCATCTACTCCAGCGTCGGCCTGCTCGCCAAGGGCCAGGCGATCATCGCCACGCGGCCGTTCCGCTCGCCGCACCATACGACCAGCGAGGCCGGCCTTGTGGGCGGCGGCACGATGCCGACGCCGGGCGAGGTGAGTTTGGCGCATCACGGCGTGCTCTTTCTCGACGAACTGCCGGAGTTCAACCGTCACACGCTGGAGGTGCTGCGCCAGCCGCTGGAGGACGGCGTCGTCACGATCAGCCGCGCGCAGGCCACGCTCACGTTTCCGGCCGAGATCATGCTCATCGCGGCCCTGAACCCGTGTCCATGCGGCTATCTGACCGACACGAAGCGCGAGTGCCACTGCACGCCCCGTCAGGTGCAGGCGTACATGGGCAAGATAAGCGGGCCGCTCCTGGACCGCGTCGACATCCACCTGGAGGTGCCGGCCGTGCCGTACCGCGAACTCCGCAGCCAGGCCGACGGCACGCCGAGTTCATCTATGCGCGAGCAGGTGAACACCGCCCGCGAGCGCCAGGCCGAGCGGTTTGGCAGTGGCCGCTTGACCAACGCTCGCATGAGCCACCGGCAGGTCAAGAAGTTCTGCGCCCTGGACGATGGCGGCGAGATGCTCCTGAAGCAGGCGATGCAGGAGATGGGCCTCTCGGCCCGCGCCCACGATAAGATTCTTCGCGTCGCCCGCACCATCGCCGACCTCGAAGGCGCCGCCAACATCGCCGTGAATCATCTTTCGGAGGCGGTGCAGTATCGGAGGCTGGATAGGAACTTGTTTGCGTGAGGAGTTTATCCTAATGCCATTAGGCAATGTTCCAGGGTTTCCGGTTTCCAGACCTCACGCCGCCATGCGTTCGGGTGCCGTGGCTACGGCGGCCGTGGCGGTCTTGCTCAGTCTTTTGGCCTTGAACTCAGGCTGCGTTAGCTCGCACGAGGGCGGGGGCGATTACGTGCCGCTGAAAGTGTTTGACAGCCGGACGGGGCAATGTGTGCCTGAGTGGGTTGTGGAATCGACGCTGCAATCAGATAAGTGGGGGGGCTTTGATCCGGCAGAAGTACACACGGTCGAGACTACTGTTCGACTTGTGATGGCCGGGAGCCCCGACAATAACACATACCGCGTGGACGCCTTCACTGACTGGTCCGTGATATGGGCGGCTCCATTCGCAGCCCTATACGGCGGCGCGACACTAGAGGGTCATCGTATATTTGCTGTAGGATATGATATTAGTGACGATGAGTATTACAGTGCTCGTTACCATTTCAATCTTATGCCCAACAAGGGCGACCTCGGCCCCTTTGATTTCGGCTACACCTATGCACTGGTTCCGTGGAGCACTATCCGGACCAACCCGGCAGTCATCGAAGTCCTGAGTATGCTTGAGGACAAGGATAACTTCCGTCCCTACGAGGCCCTGAGGGGTACACCTCAAGGAGCCGGAGTGCCCGCCTTGTACCGGTACTATGTTGAACGTTACAAGGCCATTGTGCAGGCTAATCCTGACCTCCGCATCAAGCCGAGCGTGCAGGCGACCGTTGCTTGGCTTGAACAGGCCGCGGCGGGAAAGGTCGCGCGGTCGCCTTGGGCAAGTCCTACAACCGCATACCGCCTGCCCAAGAGTGCCCAACACCGGTTCCCCGGACCAGTGCCGCCTTCGACGATGCCGCGAGCATGGCCTTGAATCATCTTCTTGAGGCGGTGCCGTAACGGCGGCTGGATAGGAACCTTTTTGTGTGATTGTTCCGGGACGGGGCGCAAGGTAGGGGATTCGGGGGACACCATACCAGTTTAGCAGGGAAGAACGAAGGGAAGAAATAATGGCGAAGGAACTTGCGAAGACAGCCGGCGGGCATGCGTCGTCTTTCGAGCGGATCCGGAAGGTCAATGAAACGGGCAATGAGTATTGGGAGAGTCGCGACTTGGCCGAGGTTCTGGAATACACGCAGTACCGGAACTTCGAGGCCGTGATCGAGAAGGCCAAGTTGGCCTGTTTCAACAGCGGCCACCGCATTGAGGATCATTTTGCTGACGTCAGCAAAATGATCGAGATCGGGAAGGGCGGCAGGCGCGAGGTCGATGTCACATTGTTGTCTCGGTACGCCTGCTACCTCGTCATCCAGAACGCCGATCCCGGCAAGGAGATCGTGGCGCAGGGTCAAACCTACTTTGCGGTCCAGACGCGACGGCAGGAATTGGCGGACGAACATATCGAAGAAAATCGGCGGATTGTGTTGCGGGAAGAGGTGCGCCGCCATAACGTCCATTTGGCCGATGCGGCCAAGGATGCGGGCGTCATCGAACCCATAGACTACGCCATCTTTCAGAATCACGGGTATATGGGGCTTTATGGCGGACTGAAACAGGAAGACATTCACCGTCGGAAAGGCTTGAAGAAGAGCCAGAGGATTCTGGATCACATGGGCAGTACGGAACTGGCGGCGAACCTGTTTCGCGCGACCCAGGCGGAGGAGAAGCTGCGCCGGGAAGAGGTAAGGGGGAAAGACGCCGCGAACCGGACGCATCGTGAGGTCGGCGCGAAGGTGCGGCAGACCATCCGGGAATTGGGCGGCACGATGCCCGAAAAGTTGCCGGTGGCGGAAAGCATCAAGAGACTTGAGGCCAAACAGCGCAAGCAACTCGGCAAGGCTGAGACGCCTGCAAAAAAGGAAGGCGAATAACCGGACAATCTGCAGGCCTTGAATGTGCGGAGCCTTTCTCGCCGCAAAGATCGGCCCCCTTTTTCGCCAGGAAATCCTTCTCTGCGTTCGGAGTTTACCCGCCTGGGCGGGCGTTCTCCGCGGTTAATCTCTTTGCTTACGGCTGGGCGGACCTGCCCACGAGCGGCGCGTACGTCTCCGGCATGCGGTCGCGCGGACCGATGCTCCGCCAGTGGCCGACCCACCAGAGCGGCTCGCGCCTGGCAAGGTCGATCTCGCACCAGAACACGCCCTCGGCCCCCTTGTTTGAGGCGAGTATGCGGCCCATCGGGTCGATGACCATGCTGGAGCCGTCGTAGACGCAGGGCACGAGGTACAGGCCGTTGTCGCGGGCCCGCGTGCGGAAGACCGTTTCGCCCTGCGCCGCGCCGTCCTGGTCGGCCTTCGTGTCGCCCCAGGTCGGCGCGAAAAGAATCTCGGCCCCCTTCAGGGCGAAGATCTCGGCCGCCTCCGGGAAGAACCAGTCGTAACATATCTGGATGCCGACGGTCCCGAAGTCGGTCTTGAAGACGGGGTACTCGGTGCCCGGCGTGATGCCCTTCGTCCACTCTTCGCGCGGCAGGTGGACCTTGCGGTACGTGCCGGCCAGGCGTCCGTCGCGGTCCAGCAGCACGGCGGTGTTATAGATGCGGGTGCTGGCCCGCTCATACAGTCCGGCGACGACCCACACGTGGTTCTTCTTTGCGGCGGCGCCCAGCCGCTCGGTGCTCGGGCCGGGGATGGCCTCGGCCACGTCGAGCGCGCTGGCGCTGGTGCCGACCTGGAGAATGGCCTCGCCGAGGCAGACGATGTCGAGGCCGAGGCCGCCCGCCTCGTCGATCTTCGCGCACCAGAGGTCCATGTTTTTCTCGGGCGTCGAGTTCTTCGGCCGCAGGTACACCGCGCCGACCTTGACCTTTCGCGGCGGCGGCGTCTCCGTCGGCCGCACGCTCACGCGGCGGAAGAGCACGCTCCCGCCCTCCGGCCACTTCACCTCCAGGGTGAGTGTTGCTGCATCGGCTTCCGGCGGCGCGACGAGCACATCGCGGAAGGCCGCCTTGCCGCCCGCGATTTCCGGTCCGCGCACCAGCACGCCGGCGGGGTGCAGCGGCTTTCCGCTGCGCGTCCAGAGGAGCCGCACGTTGACGGCGCGCACTGGCGCGGGAATGTTTCGCATCTCGCAGATCGTTTCGACGGCGTAGGCCTTTCCGCCCTCGATGCCCGCCAGCTTCTGCGTAACGCCGCCCACACCGTAGGGCTCGTTCGGTGATTCCACGAGGAGGCCCTCCGGCGTGCAACTGACGGCGGCGGCGGCGCTGGCGCAGAGGGGCGTCCATGGCGTCCAGTTGGCCGGCAGGCCGGCATTGCCCGCGATTGCGAAGTCGCCGTTGGCGACGAGGTCCTTGCCGCCATCGGCCGCCCAGGCCGTGGCGGAGACGGCGAGAAGCAGTACGCACAGTGCCAGTTGGATTGTACGCATGAGGAAAGCCTCCTTATTGTGCGCGGCGGTTCTCCTGAACCGTACGTGTTTAGCGCCCGTATCGCGTGTGGCACGGCTGGCTTGCCCAGCCGTGGCGGAAGGCCCGCGACGTTCCCCACGGCTGGGCAAGCCAGCCGTGCCACACCCGCTTTGTGGCGCGCGCCACACGCTGAACACGTACCCTGACCCGCCGCGCAAATCGCAATCCGGCGATGGGCTGACTGCGCGGGCTTGCCAGCCGGCCCCGGCGTATGGTATTTATAGCACGACTTCGGGCCGGTACGAATCAAATCCGCCGGCCCCGAGAAGGTCCGACATGGGCAAGTACAAGCCGATCGTGCGGGTCATCATGGCCGCCGCGGGCGTGGCGGCGCTTGCGGCCTTCATCGTGCTCGCGCGGCCGCCGGACCCGTCGGACCGCGGCGCGCGGACGGTCCTCGGCATCTGGCATCCCTGGGGCGGGCCGACGCTCGAGTGCTTCGAGCAAAGCGTGAGCGCGTTCACGAAATCGCACCCCGCGATCGCCTGCGACCTCCTCTACGTGCCCAACGACATGGCGAACAACCAGAAGTTCTACACGGCGGTGATCGGCAACTGCGCCCCGGAGGTCATCTATGTCGATGGGCCGCAGGTCGCCGAGTGGGCCGAGAGGGGCCTCCTGACCGACCTCGGGCCGCTCCTGAAGGAGTTCGGGCGCGATCCGCAGGAGCTCGCCGGGGAGTTCTTCGCGCCGTGCTGGCGCCAGTGCGTCTACAAGGGCAAGGTCTGGGCGATCACGTACTGCGCCGACCCGAACTTCGCCTTCTTCTGGAACAAGGACGCCTTCCGCAAGGCCGTCGCCAGGGGCGAGATTGCGTCTGAGTACCGGGGCAAGGTCGATCCCGAGAAAGGCCCCGCCACGATTGCCGAGATGGACATATACAACGATGCCATCACTAGGAAGGAAGGCGACCGGATCGTCCGCGTCGGCATCATCCCGTGGGGGATGTACGGCCGGGCCAACAGCCTCTTCACGTGGGGATGGGCGTTCGGCGGCGAGTTCTATGATGCCGCGCACTTCAAGGTCACCGCCAACGATCCGCGCATCGTCATGGCCCTGGACTGGATGTGCTCGTACGCCAGGAAGTACGATGTGCGCAGCATGGCCGCCCTCCAGTCGACCTTCGGCAGCAACGAGCAGAACCCGTTTTTCATCGGCCGCCAGGTGATGCAACTCTTTCACATCGGCGGCCTCGATGAGCTGGCCAGGTACGCGCCGAACCTGGAGTGCGGCATAACGTCGATCCCCCAGCCGCAGGGCGGCGAGAAGGACTCCGCATGGGTCGGCGGGTGGACCGTGGCCATTCCTTCGACGGCGACCGACCCCGCAAAACGCCGCGCTGCCATGGAGTACATCCTTTGGGCATGTGCATCCACCGAGGGGACGCGGTTGGCGTCCCGCACGTTGGCGGCGTACCCCGGTTGGAAGGCGGCACCGTTCTTCAGCGAGGTCGCCGGCAACCCGCGGGCGGCGGCGTTCGTCGAGATTCTCAGGAAGGCGGCGCACCAGCGTCCCGTCATGCCCGCCCAGGCGTTCTACATGGATCAGCTCGACCGCGCGGTCGATAGGGCCCTGCGCGGCGAGCTTACGCCTGAGCGGGCACTCGACGAGGCGACGCGCAACACCCAGGCGATGCTCGACAAGGTCCTGGCCAGGTCCGGAGGCGGGGTGAGCGGCGTTGGGGTCTGGAGCCCTATCTGTAAGGCTCCTGACCCCTTCGCCGGGGTGCCCGCCGGCTGTCAGCCGGATGCGGAGTCAGGAGCAAAGGGGTCAGGAGCCTCAAGGATAGGGCTCCAGACCCCTTTGCTCCAGACCCCTTTGCGCGGAGGCGGGCCGTGAACTCGAACCAGTGGAAAAAGGGGCTGCTGTTCATCAGCCCGCTGCTGGTGGGTTTCGCGGTCTTCACGATTTACCCTGTCGCGGCCTCCATCTGGTACAGCTTCTGCGACTACGACGTCATCAGGCCGACCCGTTTCGTCGGCCTGGCGAACTTCGCGGAACTCGCCGCAGACGAGCGGTTCATCCACAGCCTCTGGAACACGCTGGCCTTCACGGTCCTCGTCGTGCCCCTGACGATGCTGACTGCGCTGGTGCTGGCTTTCTTGCTCAACATGAAGCTGCGCGGCCAGGCGCTTTACCGCACGATCTTCTTCCTGCCGAGCATTGTGCCGCTGGTCGCTTCGAGCGTGCTGTGGCTGTGGCTGCTGAACCCCGACTACGGCCTCATCAACATGTGTCTGAGGCCGGCGCTCGACGTCGTCAACGCCCTTACAGGGACGCACCTGACGCCCCCCGGCTGGCTCGTCGACCCGGCCTGGACGAAGCCCGCCCTCATCCTCATGTGTCTGTGGGGCGTCGGCGGGAGCATGATCATGTATCTTGCGGCCCTCGGCGACGTGCCCGTCGCGCTTTACGAGGCCGCCGAGATTGACGGCGCGAGCGCCTGGCGAAAGACCTGGCACATCACGCTGCCGATGATCAGCCCCGTCCTGTTTTTCACGCTCATCATGGGCATCATCGGCGCGATGCAGTTCTTCGACCAGGCGTGGGTCATGACGCCCAACGGTCAGCCCGGCGACGCCACGCTCTTCTACTCCCTCTACCTCTTCGCTAACGCATTCTTATATCTTAGGATGGGCCTCGCGTCCGCCCAGGCGTGGGTCCTCTTCGTGGTGATAGTGATTGCCACCATCGTGGTCTTCCGGAGCACGCGGCGGTTCGTCTACTACGGCGGGGAGGGGATATGAACCGGCAATCCCGCGCCAAGGCACTCCTCGGCCACGCCGCGCTCGTCGCCCTGAGCTTCGCCTACGTGCTGCCGTTTGCATGGCTCGTGACGACGAGTCTCCAGCCCGACCAGGAGCGCTCTGTCGTGCCGCCGGCGTTCATCCCGGCGCCGTCGGCGGGCGTTGAGGCGATAGAGAAGGCCACGGGCATGCACCTCGCGTACGAGCCTACGCTCATCCACTACGAGCGGGGCCTGACGCGCGTGCCGGTGCTCTGTTTCTTCCGGAACACGGTGCTCGTGTCGGCCCTGACGGTCGTCGGGACGATCCTCTCCAGTTCCCTGGCGGCCTACGGCTTCAGCATCCTGCGGTGGCGCGGGCGGGACGCGGTGTTTTTCATTATGCTGGCGACGATGATGCTCCCGCGGCAGGTGACGATGGTCCCCGTGTTCCTCATCTGGCGCGGGCTGGGCCTCGTGGACACCTTCGCGCCGCTGGTGGCGCCGGCGTTTTTCGGGACGCCGTTCTTCATCTTCCTCTTCCGCCAGTTCTTCCTGACGATTCCGAGGGACCTCGTCGAGGCGGCACGGATGGATGGGGCGGGGGAACTGCGGATCTGGGCCCGGATCGTGATGCCCCTCTCGACGCCGGCGATCGCGGTGGTCGGCCTGTTCGCGTTCCTGGGGGCGTGGAACGACTTCCTCGGGCCGCTGATTTACCTCGCGCACCAGGGCCGCTACACGCTCAGCCTCGGCCTGGCGATGTTCAGCACGCAGTATGGCACTGAGTTCGGCCAGATGATGGCCGTGGCGACGCTCATGACCATCCCGATCATCATTCTCTTCTTCCTGGCCCAAAAGACCTTCATTCAGGGCATCAAGACCAGCGGCATGAAGATGTGAAGATGCGAGGGGTTTGCGCGAGGCGCAGCGACTCCCGCTGGTCCGCCTGTTTTAATGGCGAGGGCGACGGGGCTCGAACCCGCAACCTTCGGATCGACAATCCAAGAAGCCGCGCGCAACATGTTGTGCTGTAAGGGGTTATGCGGCCTTTTTGGGGCCAAAACGAGGAGTACAAGTGGCTGACAAGTGGCGGAGCAGTCCATAACAAGTCGCTACCACGTGACGACTGACCCACTCCGTGACCCACTTTTCGGCTTGTGCCACTCTCGTCGGCGCCGCTCCTTCGGCGTCGATCCCGGTCGAAATGATACGGATGGCGGGCTTGCCCAGGCTGGTGAATTTGGCGAAAGAAGCAGGGCCGCACATCGACTACTTTCCGGCCAGGTCCCTTTGCATCAACACCATCGCCAATTGCGTCTCCGTGACGTGGGGCCACTTGAGTCTCCGCAAGAACGTGTTGGCCTTGTTCAGGTCGAAGGTCGCCGAACCTCGGCTTCGGTGTCTGGGCGTGCCCAGGGACGTTTACGGGCGTGCGAGTGAATATGCTCTCAGGCGAGGTGAAGGTTTTGCCGACAGGCGGCGGGCCGCCGTCAAGGCCGTCGCGCTGACGGGAGTTCCGGGTGACATACACCCTAACGCGAAAGTCGAATTTCAAGAGCTTGATTTCAGACTTGTCAGCAGCGGAATGCGGTGGTAGAGTCGGTAAGATTTATTTGATGGAGATCCCGAAGCGGGCCGGGGCTTGGGTCTGTGCCTGAGCGTTGAGTGACGTTCACGGCCTTGGGGTGTTCCCGGCAGTCACATAACGGAAGGGAAACAATATGAAAAAGGTATTATTGGGCAGCGTCTGTATCGTGGCGGCAACCAGCTTTCTGCTGGTTGCCAACGCCTCTCCCTCAGTGCAAGATATTGTCATTGGGACGTGGCAACTCCAGATTGGGTCTTATTCAGACACCTGGACTTTCAAGGCCGGCGGGATTGCGACAAGCGCAAAGCAGCCGGAACTCAAGGGATCCTGGAAGCAGGAAACAAACTGCATTCTGATTCAGTGGGATGAGGTCAGCAAGGACGGATCACACACTTGGGAAGCACTAACACTTCCGCTGAAACCAGAAGGATCAAAGGGCGGGAACTGGAACGGCCAGAATATCCGGGCCACGAAGGTCCAGTAGGTTCTTGCTGTTCACATCTCCGATGGAATGGGCGTTGGCACTGGAGGGCTATGTTGTTCCTCCCGCATATAGCTGTGTATCCCGAAAAACTCCGTCCGGGTCTGTAGGGTGACTGACGGGTGTCAGCGGGTGTGATCTGCGACAACCAGATGACGGATTCTGGCGCGAGGCCGTCCTTTCTGGCCGCGATTTTTTCCTCGACCTAGCGAGAGCTCTATTCTGCGGGGTGCATGGGACTCATTTGGTCAGGTTCGTGAAGATCCGGTTCCACCCCTGGCGGAAGGCTATCAGAATTCGTATCCCTGTTTTACCCAGTAGTGCCAGTCCTCAACCCCCTGGCGGGTTGATTCGTCCGTCACGACACCCTTGAGTTGGGACAGGGGAACCGCCAAGCCATGCCTCTCCCAGCGAATCATGACAAACACTTCGTGTTCGCATTCTTCCTCGGGAGCCATCGCTGTCACCTCAACCTCGTCACCGACCCTCAAGGGTGATATCGGGCGCGCCGCGATGCAAGTGGCTGTGAAAGGAAACTGCAGCTTCTCTTCGAGGTAGTAGTACCAGCCCATCGCCCGTTCAGATGCGTCATAGGCATCCACAATTATCTCATTGTGGATCCGGGCTTCTCTGCCCTGTTCCTTGCGTTTGCCGGCCATGTTTCGCTTTCTCCAAAGACGGCGCCGAAGCTGGGCGACAATCGGCTGACAGCCGCTCATCACCGCTTGCACGCCCGGCTCGCGGTTCCTGGCGCGTCGCCATCTCGGGCTGGCAGCCAGCCTCGTCTACTCACGGGTCTGGGCCAACCCCGAGGCATGTAAAAAGGCCTCGAGGAGCACCGCCGTAGCATGAATCGCACGCTCATCGCCGTGCCATCGTTGGAAACTTTCAAGTTTCAAGAGTTGACTCCGCCGAGCGGGACCGCATTATTTTGCGTTTTTCGATTTATATGGGGCCAGAACTTTAGGTGACCAATTGAATTTCGTCTGGTTCTTCAGGACGTCTTCTTTGTCCGAATCGCTGAGGGGTAGTTGGTCAAGCCACTTTTTGATGGCGGCTTCGTCTCGTTTGCCACCAGCGTTGAAGATCTTTGCCCATTGCTGCGCGATGACCGTGGCGGCGAGCCGGGCTTCTCCCGGTTCCAATTTTTTGACCCACGCGGTTGCCGTCGGGAGATCAGTCCCCTTTGTTGCCGCCCCCATCACGGCCGCAAGCCGGTCATCCCCCGGTTCCATTTTCGCGAACAATTCACTCCCATCCAACGAACCCCCGCTCTTCTTGACTTTGGCAATCCAGCCATTCCCCAAAGCAAGAAAGCACTTGAAACGTAAATCGGCATCCGTGTCCTTGGGCATTTGCAAGGCCCACGCCAGCGCGGCTGCCGAATCGACTTCACCCCACATTTGTATCAAGTCATAAAACCAATGCGGCTTTTCGCCCGCATCGCATTGGGGACTAATAAACCAATCGGCGACGATTCGTACGTCCTTCCCCTTGCCAAGGGCATAACTCACCTTCATCGGGACTTGGAGGGTTGGGTTCGGCGGGAAAAGATCCCGCTTCAATTTCGAGGCCCATAACATGGCCGGGATCGGTTCTTTCTGCGACCACGCGATGCCGACGGTGACGAACGCTTTGAGTCGTTCTTCGCCCACCGGCAGCTGCATGGCCGCGTCAATGGCCTTCGCAAACTCGGAAGGAACTTTGGCCCCCTCTACGACCGAAGACGCGGACGCCGACGCGGCAACCTTCTCCGGCTCGCCGGACCAACCCGGTGCAGCGAGCAGCAGGGGCAGGACCAGTGTTAGCCTGGGAAGCAGTCGGTGGTGAATGGATGAAAAGGGGTTCTTTCGCATTTTTACCCCAATGTTATCGCAGTTACTTGGGGCCGACGATCGAGCATGGCTGAAATACTAACATTCGGGCCGGATCGGGTCTAGGGGGAAAGGTCACGGCCAAGACAGTCGCTGCGGACTACGGCTGGGGCAGGGCTTCAAAGACCCTGAACTCGAACAGGCACAACCAGCCCTTGTGGTCGGAGGATTCCTGGCAGAGAAGGCGGATGTGACGGGCCTTGAGCGGGGTGAATCGGATCACATCCGTGTTACCGGTCTGGCCGGTCTTGTTGGGCTGTCGGAAGATCTCACGCCATTGGGTTCCGTCATTGGACACCTGCAGGACGTAGGTGCGCGCATAGTACCGCCACCAAGTCAGCGTGGCCGCGCCGATAGTCTGTTCCGAGCCGAGATCCACGGATAACCATTGCTCGCCCTTGGTGTCACTGTTCCAAGCCGTGATGAGATCCCCATCCACGGCATGGCCAGGATTCGATTGGGGTCCCGCGGAACTGGTGGCGGTCTTCTGGCAGGTCAGGTTCTTCACCCCGGCCGCCACGCGCACGACACTGGAAAGGGTCTTCTTGCCCTCCGTGTCCCAAGCCACGGCCGCGAGATCATAGAAACCGGGCTTGATGTTGCTCCAAGTGAACGCGTATTGCCCGGCCGAGTTCGGTCTGGCTTCCCCAAGCTTGGCGGCTGTAGCGAGGACACCGTCAGTATCAAGGGGATCGCGGACGGTCCAGTCTTTCCACGGACCCGGGAGCAGATAGTAAGCGAGGTTCTTCAAGTTGCCATTGCGATCTCCGGCCACGGCCTGCAATTCGACCGAGGCGCCGATTTCCGCCCCATCCAGCGGCTGGAGCATCCGGACGTCGGGGGCAACGTTGTGCTGGCCGAACAGCGGCAGTTGGTCTGAGGTGAGGTACCGGGGATGGTTGCAGCAACTGCGAATCCACTCGGGCGGGTTGCGCTGATGGCCGGCGAACCAAGCCAAATCATAAAGCCAATTCGGCGTATCCACTGCCAGTTTCTCGGGATTCACCAGCCCCGCGGATTCACACAACGCATGCATCTTGCCGGGAGCCACTCCCTCGATGATTTCATAGGCCTTCTTGTAGGAATCCTTGAGAGCGCTTTCGTAGCCGTCGGATGGATTTGGATAAATATCAATCCCGGCGATGTCCACGTAGGCGTCGCCTGGGTAGTAGCGCTTGCGGAAGGCGATTTCGTCGGCCAGGTTGGCGGCCGCTTTCTTCTCGGCCCGCTGTTGATGATATCCACCGCAACGGGCGCCAGGGTTAAACACCCAAATCAGGTTGTTGAGTTTGCGCTCCTTGACGAAATAGTCAAACACCATCCGATAGGCGGCAGCAGTGTTTTCAGGCTTCGTCTAGTCGGTCCACCAGAACCAGCCGCCGTCAATTTCATGAAGGGGTCGCCAAAGCACCGGCACGTGCGCCTTGTTCAACTGGTCCAGGTAGTCGGCGGTCCGCTTCAAATCCGTCATCGCAGCGGTATGCTCCGGTGTGCCGGGCGTGATGAACTTGGCCATGTCCATGGGGCTGCTTCCCTTGCTGTAGGTTTGGTCCCTGATCCAAGCCGTCGCTTCCGGATCCCCCGGCTTTCCCTAGTGGAAATGCATACTCGGGATCCCTCCCTTCTCCTCCCACCAATACTTGGTGACATCAATCGACTTTTGCAGAGCCTGTAGATATTCGGGGCCAAATCGGGGCTTGCGCCAGCTGAAGCAGTCCACGCTGTAAGTCGCGGGCGCCCGGCCCGACCATTCATAGAAAGAGCGCCAGCCGCCAGAGTCGCTGATGCCGGTGAGCGTCTTCTTGCCCTCGATGGATTTGAGGTAGGCCAGCACGTTACGCGCCCCCGGGATGAGGTTCGGGTTCGCCGGCTGGATCTCGCCGGGGAGGGAGGCGGGTTTCGTGGCGTCTTTGGGTTGGCTTCCCGATTCAGCGCCATGCAGCGCGGCCGACGGCGCCAGCAGCAGGGCGACGAAACAGGTTGCGAAGTACCGGGGCATGATTTCCCTTCTTGCGGCCGGGGACGTTATCCGGTTATTCACCGCTTCAGCAGTTTCTCCACCATAGGCTTCAACTTGCCGGCGTATAGTTCGTATCCGCCATCCTGGGTAAGGTGGATGTTGTCAGGGGTAAACACGCCCTTTTTGAGGGTGCCGTCGGCGTTGACCATCTCATTGAAGATGTCCAGTACATGCACTTGCTGTTTCATGGTTTGGATTGGACCTTTCGTGGTTCGGATTTACGGTTTGAATCAGCGTTGAGCAATGCGGACGGGAAGCGTGGGCTCAGCCAGAGATGGAAATCGCCCGGCAGATTCTCGTGGTTGCTGATCACGGGATTTCTCCGCAGACTTTCAAGGCCAGGATCGCGTAGGCGGTTCCGACGTAGGTGCTGAGTTCGTCGCTGTTTCTCGGCGAGCGGGTATACCAGTAACCGCCCGCCCGTTGATGTGTCCGCAACCAGGTCACAGCCCGGCGAATCCGCGGGTCATCCTCGGGAACCCGGCCGGCGAGCCGGAGCACATACACGGAGAATCCCGTCCCGTAGCCGTCGCTCGTGGTGAGGTCCTGCGGAGTGCGGTCCTTGCGCTTCCAAGTGCCGTCGCCCAGACTGGCCATGGCCCAACCGCCGTCGGGCCGTTGCAGGGCGAACAAGTCCGAGACGGTCTGCCGGCGCGATTCGTCGGTCATCAAGCCGCCGACGCAGTGATCTGCCAGCAACAACATGGCTCGTTGGTGCATGTGCTCGGGAGGATGGGCGCGGAGGTAACTGCGGATTTTCTCCAGACCGGTGTGCGCCGCGGGAGTGTCGGCATAGCCGTCAGGCGCCAGCCCGGTGCCGATGGCCGCCATCGTTGCTCCGAAGTGGTTGTCTATTTCTGACGGCGGGTCGTTTAGCTTGAGCCAGTTATAGCCGCCGTCTTTCTGTTGGACTTGCCACAGGAGATCAAGCGCCTGACGACTGATCGGCTGCAGCTTGCCCGATGTCGCTGCGTCGTGCTGGGCGAGCACGGCGCCGGTCATCACCGCCTCCGCGATCTTTTGCGGCTTACTGGCTTCGTTGAGTTGCAAGCCGGCCAGGTCCGCCGTCCACTTCTCCAGATGGGCTCGCACCGCGGCATGCTTTGCGGTAGCAAACGGCAGCGCCGGTCGGGCCATCAAATACGCGAATGTGGCATGACAGGCGGTGCACTTGCCTTCGTTGGCTTGTGCCCCCGCGTCCAAGAACTCGGCCGCCTTGATCGCAGAAAACTCCGGCAACAACGGGTCATCAGCCCAACGCTTCGGGGCCGGTTTCTGAGGCGCAGCAGGCTCCGCTTTCGTGGCAGTAACAGGCGCGTCGGCCGCGCACAGCGGCGTTGTGCTGGCCAGCAGCAGGGCGGTGAGTGCAAGCAGCCGTAGTGAGCTTATCCTCATAGTGACCGCCTTTCGTCCGGTTATCGGTGATCTCTTCTTGCGGGTTCGGTTGTACGTGGCGGCATTGTAACAGCAAGCAGCCACACAGAGTAGATTGGGCTACACGCGGAGGAGTTGGGCAGAGTGGTGCGTCCCGAAAGTCCATCCGGGGTCTGCAAGTGATGGATTTCAGCGGGTGTTAGATGCGACAACCAGATGACGGATTCTGGCGCGAAGGCCAATCGTAGCGAGGTCTTGAGCATTTCGACCCGGCGTCTGACCGGCGCACCCAATTGCGCCCCAATTGCGCCCAAAGGCCTTTTCGGCTGCCCAACAACCGTATCACGCCACCACCCTAACGTTACGGCGCTGCCTTTCGGGCGGCGGGGGCGAACAGTTGAAACTCCCAGATAGTCGGGCCGTCCGTGGCCTCGGTGATATTCAGGCGCACGCGCTGGGCGGTGACGGGGTCAAAATTGGCAGAACACTTCGCGCCGAGATTCTCGCCGCGGTAACAAACCTTCCACTGTCCATCCTCCCAGTATTCGATGGCGAACTTGCGGATGCGCTTAAGTTCCGGGAATGCCTGCCGGACGACGGCACGGCTGAATGTCGTCGGCTTGCCGAGGTTAACTTCCAGCCACGCGGACTTGGTTCCGGCGTCGGTCGCCCAGCGCGTGTCGTCGTTGCCATCGACGGCTTTGTCGGGGCCGAACTGCGCCTGGTTTTGATACACATTCGACGCCGTGGCCTTGGCCTTGGTTGCCAGCGAAACCGCGCCGGGCACATCTACGGCGGGGATGTCGAGCGCGGGGCCGTCCAGTTCGAGCGCCACGACGGTGTCGATCGGCCGGCGGTCGCTCTCAGCAACGGAGACCTCAATGCCGGCCGCCGTCTGGCAGACTTCGGCCTTGCCGCCGCCGAGGACGCGACTGCTGACGACTTTGACGGGAATGGCCGGCAGCGTCAGCTTCTCGCCGGGCCACTCGAGAACGTGCAGGAAGATGGTCCTCTCCTTGCGCGTTGAGACGCCGTAGTCGCCCGGCTTGAACGGCCCGCCGCGGGTGCCATAGATGCTCTCGCCGAACTTCGCCAGCCACTCGCCCATTTCCTTCAGCAGGTTGGCCTGCTCCGGCGCGATTTCGCCGGTGGGCATCGGACCGACGTTCAGCAGCATGTTGCCGTCGCCGCCGGCACAGCGGATCAACATCCCCAGGCATGCCTCCAGGGATTTGACGCCGTCCTGCGCTCCGCCCCACGCCCACTGGCCCCGGCGAGAAGTCGTCATGCAGGATTCCCACGGCCGCTGATCGTCAAACGCGCCGACCTGCTGCTCCGGCGTGTAGTACTCGGCGTTGGGAGAGAGGATCCGGCGGTTGCTGTCGCCTACGCTGAGGTCGAGGCGATTGTTGATAATGGTTCTCGGCTGCAGGGTCTTGACGATTTCGTAAGTTTGCGTCTGGTCGTAGAGCGCCTCGCGCCCGTCGTGGTCGAACCACACCAGGTCAATCTGACCGTAGTGGGTGAGCAACTCCCGCAGTTCCGCCTGCATCCGGGCAAGGAATGCCGCATTGCGTTCGGTCCGAAAGTCCGGATCGCGCCAGTCCATCGGCGAAAAATACCAGCCGATCTTGATCCCCTGCGCCCGCGCGGCCGTCGCCAACTCCGCGCAGATGTCCCGCCGAAAGGGCGTGCGGGAGATGTTGTAGTCGCTGGCCTGCGAATGCCACAGGAGGAACCCGTCGCAGTGTTTCGCCGTGAGCACAAGGTACTTCGCCCCCGCGGCCTTGGCGACACCCACCCACTGCGCCGCATCGAACCCGGTCGGATTGAAATCCTTGTAGAGGTTATCGTACATGTCCACGGCAATCGGGCCGCGGTTCGGGCACTTGGGATTGGAGTTGGCCCGCGACCAACTGATCTCCGTGCCCTTCAGGCTCACCGGCCCCCAGTGGATGAACATGCCGAACCGCGACTCAGCCCACCACCGGATGCGTTCGGGATAGGGGCGCGGCGTGGCGGCGGGCGCCGCAAGTTGCGTCTCGGCGGCTGGCATCGCGCCCACCGGCGTCAAACTGATCAGTGCCCAGACGGTCAGGTGAGCGAGACGGCTGCCAAACTTGCCATGAATCATGGAGGTTGTCCTTATCCCGTTCGACCTGTCAATTGCATCACATCGGGGCAACGGATGCAAGAGGTGACATGAGGCCGACAGTAGGGCTGGGCCGCGGTCCGTCACGATCCGCGGCCGCTCGTCCTCTGGCCGCCGGGCAGGATCAGAGCCGCGCAGCTTAGTTTGCCTTCGCTTCGTCGGTCGGCGTCGGCGTTCCCGACCGGCGCACCCAATTGCGCCCCAGTTGCGCCCAGAGGCATTTTCGGCCGCCATCAAAAGCAAAGCAGCGACAAGCGTAAGTGCATGTCGCTGCTTATCTTAAGTCTGGTAGCGGGGGCAGGCGTTCGCAATAGCGCAGGCTGAGGTCGCCGCGTGAACGGATTTTCAGAGCAGACCAACGGCAAGATCGCGCGGTATCATGAGGCCCTTGGCAAAGGTACGCCCAGGCGCCTTCGGGTTCACGGCCTTCGATTTTACACCCCGATATCAGCCGTTGACTCTGCGCGGCGACCAGACATAGAATGCGTGACCTTTCCCAACCTGAACATGTATGACGACAAGGAGAAGACAATGGCGGAACTTCGCGGCACCAAGACGGAACAGAACCTCTGGGCGGCATTTGCAGGGGAGTCGCAGGCCAGGAACAAGTACACCTACTTTGCCTCGACGGCGAGGAAGGAGGGGTACGAGCAGATCGCGGCTATCTTCCTCGAGACGGCCGATCAGGAGAAGACGCACGCCAAGCTGCATCTGAAGCTCCTGTGTGGCATCGGCGACACGCTGGCGAACCTCAAGGCAGCCGCCGCCGGCGAGAACTATGAGTGGACCGACATGTACCCCGGCATGGCCAAGACTGCCCGGAAAGAAGGGTTCCCGGACATCGCGTTTCTCTTCGAAAGCCTCGCCAAGATCGAGAAGGAACACGAGCAACGCTACGCCCGCCTGATAGCGAACTTCGAGGCCAAGCAGGTCTTCGCCAAGAAGGAGAAGGTGCGGTGGCGTTGTCGCGAGTGCGGCTTCACGCATGAGGGGACACAGGCGGTCCAGAAGTGTCCCGTCTGCCAGCATCCGCAGGCGTTTTTCGAGATGGTGCGAGACAACTTCTGACGCGTATGATGGCCTGTCCAGGCGCGGTGGGCAAAACCGCCCGCCATATTTCTCGGGACGCGTATAATTGCCGGATGTCAAAGGAGGAGGGCACATGAGCCTGAGCGACTATTTCGCCAGTGCGAAGGGCGCCGGCGTGCTTGCCACGGCCGACGCCAAGGGCAATGTGGATGCGGCCGTCTACGCCAGACCGCATGTCATCGACGAGGAGACTGTCGCTTTCATCATGGCCGACCGCACGAGCCATGGGAATCTTCAGTCCAACCCGCAGGCCGTCTACCTGTTCATCGAAGACGGCGAAGCCTACGCCGGCAAGCGGCTCTATCTGACGAAGGTCAAGGAAGAAACCGACGCCTCGAAGATCCAGGCACTTCGCCGTCGGAAAGTGCCGCCGGTTAGCGATCCGACAGAGGGAGAAGCCCGATACCTCGTCTTCTTCCGTGTCGACAAGACCCGCCAGCTGGTTGGTGACGGCAGCACGGCAATCTAGTCTGCCCCTTGTGGGTGGATCTGTCGGGGGCGCCATTGGCGCGACGGAGGAAGCCCCGTGAGACCTCTTGGACTGGTTTGCCTGCTCTCGGCGTGCGTGGCAGTTTCATGCACCGGTTCCAGAAGCGATCGTGAGGTCCGCCTGTACGATGTGAGCGTCGAGAGCGACACACGACAGGCAGTGACCGGCACCCGCGTGGCCTATGACCTGTTTATCCCTCGCCCCACGGCCGGCCTTCCCGGTCCTCCGTTCCCTGCGGTCATCCTGACCCACGGCTTCGCGCGGGACAGGACATTCCATCGGAACAACGCGTTTTACATGGCCCAGCGCGGCATCGTGGTGTTGACCCCCGACATGATCAGCCTGCTGGGGGGTGCGGCCTCCCAATCAGCCAACATCACCATCCTCAGCGATCATGTGCGATGGCTGATTGAGCGAAGCAGCGCCGCGGGTGATCCGCTTGCCGGCATCCTGGACGCACGGCGTATCGGCCTTGCCGGTCACAGCGCCGGCGGCGCCGTCTCGCTCGAGGCCGCCGTGAAGACTCAGGAGGGGCCCGCTTCGGTGGCCGCCGTGTGCCTGCTCGACGCCGTACCGTGGGATCGGACACTCGAACGAGCCGCCGACCTGAGACCGATGCCTCTTGCCAGCATCCGCTCTGAGCCCGGTCCGTGGAACCTCAACGGGCGTGTGCTGGACCTGCTCAACAGGCTTGCTTTCAACGTCGAGGATGTACGTGTTGTCGGCTCGACACATTGCGATCCCGAGAACCCGACCGATCTGCTGGGGCAGATTGCCTGCGGCCTCAGCACGGAGGAGCGCCGGGCCATCTACCAGCGGCTCATGTACCTGTTCTTCAGGGATGCCCTGAAGGCGCATCGGTTGGAGCAGGAGGGAGAACCCTATGTTCAAGCCCTTCAGAGACTCGATGCGGCCGGACTCGTCTCTAGTTCCGCCGATCGCCCGTTCCGAATTGCCTCCGCTCCAGAGGCCGTGCGTGCTGCTCCGGTCTCAGGTCCCATACCTTTGCGTCCCGAAAACTCCGCCCGGAGTCCGCAGGAGTGACGGCTGTCAACGGGTGTTATCAGCGACAACCAGATGGCGGATTCTGGCGCGAATGCCATCCTTTCTGGTTGGGTAACCGTTCACGGATTTACGGACAGCAGTGATGGGGCGGGGGCGTTGGTGAAGTAGGCCACCAACGCGTCGCGGAAGAAGCGGAAGGTGCTTCGGCCCTGCTGGGAG
>Ga0209777_10002495_pt1 | contig 24095 bp, 17 predicted proteins | sample FrelakmetHBP12HB_FD_187147 | JGI IMG/M metagenome (GOLD analysis project Ga0209777, IMG submission 187147) | Freshwater lake sediment microbial communities from the University of Notre Dame, USA, for methane emissions studies -HBP12 HB (SPAdes)... | ecosystem: Environmental > Aquatic >... | reverse complement strand
CCGACCCGCGCGAGTCGGATCTTCGGCGCGCTTCGGCGTCGGAGCTCGCCGGCTTATTTCCGGGGGCCCGCCTGAGCGTGGCAGCCAGCCCGAAGGCGTACGCCGCCGAGCGGTTCCGCGGGGCCGGCCGCAGCGAGCTCACGGGCGGGCTGCTGGCCGCGGCGCTCCTGGTGCTCGTGGCCGAATCGCTGGTGGCGGCCGGCGTCCTCGAGGCTCGCGCGTAGCCGATGCCGCTGCCGCGTCTCGCTGCCGCGTTCCGTGCCCTCCCCGCCGTGGAGGAGTTGCTGCGCCGGGTGCGCGAGCCGCGTGCCTACGGTGCCCTGGCGGCGCTGCCGGGCTCGTCGGGCGCGGTGCTGGTGGCGACGCTCGCCCTGGAGCGGCCGGACCTGCTTACCGTGGTCGTCGCGGCCTCGCCGGTCGATGCCGAGCGCTGGCTTGCGGACCTCACCGTGCTCCTCACCGACGAGCAGGTCGCCCTCTACCCGCAGCGTGAGGGCCTGGGCGAGGACGAGCCGCACTACGAGATCGCCGGCGAGCGGGTGGAGACGCTGGAGCGCTTGAACCGCGGCGCGGTGCGGGCGATCGTCACGACGGCGCGCGCTTCGGCGGAGCGCACGCTCATTCCGGCGGCGCTGGAAGCGGCCCGCCTCGAGCTGGTGGCGGGTGCGTCCTTCCGGGAGGCGGTGGACCGGCTGGAGCGGATGGGGTACGCGCGCGTACCGATGGTGACCGACGTCGCGCAGTATTCGGTGCGCGGCGGGATCGTGGACGTGTACGGCTTCGGCATGACGCAGCCCGCCCGCGCGGAATTCTGGGACGACGCGTGCGTCGCGTTGCGCGCGTTCGATCTCTCGACCCAGCGGTCGACCGGGCCGGCGGAGCGGGTCACGGTCCTGCCCGTGGATCCGCGGGCGGCGTTGGGCGACGTGCCCGGCGCGGTGCGGCGCGGCCTGTTCGACCTGCTCCCGGCGGGGACGCTGCTCGTCGAGGACGACGTCGCCCGGCAGGAGGAGGAGGTGCGCCGGGCCTGGGCCGAGGCGGAGCACCACGCGGCCATCGCGCGGCGGCTCGGCGAGGAGGTGCCGCCCCGCGAGGAGCTGCTGGTCGAGCCCGGGGCGTGGGCCGTGGCGCGCGGCGGCTTCGCCCGGCTGGCGCTCGGTGCCCCCGACGGCGAGCGGCTCCCCGTCGCGCCGCCTCCGGAGATCGGCCGCGACCTCGCCCGGCTCCGGCCGCCCGACGATGCCGAGGCGCTGGTGCTGTGCGACAACGAGGGGCAGCTCGAGCGCCTCGACGAGCTGCTGGGCGAAGGGGGCCGGTTCCCCGAGCGTCTCCATCTCGTGGTGGGCGCGCTCGACGGCGGCTTCGCGCTCCCGGGCCTCGTGGTGTTCACCGATCATCAGATCTTCCGGCGGGCGCGCCGTATCCGCCGCCCGCGCCGTTACCGGCAGGCCTCGCCGCTGGGCGCCGTCGCGGCCCTGAAGCCGGGCGACGCCGTGGTCCACCTCGAGCACGGGATCGGGATCTACCGCGGGATGCAAACCATCCCCGTCGGCGACGCGACGCTGGAAGTCGCGGCGGTCGAGTACCACGGCGGCGACCTGCTGCACGTGCCGCTGTACCGGATCGACCAGCTCGAGCGCTACCGCGGCGTGGAGGGCGACGGGGGCGAAGCGCCACCCCCCAAGCTCGACCACCTGGGGGGCAAGCGCTGGGCGCGGGTGCGGCGTCAGGCCGAGGAGTCGGCTCACCGCCTGGCGGCGGAGCTGCTGGACCTGTACGCGCGGCGGCGGCTCGCGCCGGGGTTCGCCTTCCCGCCCGACGCCAAGTGGCAGCGCGAGCTGGAGTCCTCCTTCCTGTACGAGGACACGCCCGACCAGCGCAAGGCGACGGAGGAGGTGAAGGCGGACATGGAGGCCGCGCGCCCGATGGACCGCCTGATCGTCGGCGACGTGGGGTACGGCAAGACGGAGATTGCGCTGCGTGCCGCCTTCAAGGCGGTGACGGCGGGCAAGCAGGTGGCGGTCCTCGCGCCCACCACGATTCTGGCGGAGCAACACGGCCGCACCTTCGGCGAGCGGCTCGCCGACTACCCGGTGCGCTGGATGACGCTGTCGCGATTCCGCACCCCCAGGGAGCAGCGGGCCGCGCTTGCGGACCTGGCCGCGGGCAAGCTCGACGTGGTGATCGGGACGCACCGCCTGCTGTCGCCCGACGTCGTCTTCCACGACCTCGGCCTCATCGTGGTGGACGAGGAGCACCGCTTCGGCGTGGAGCACAAGGAGCGGCTGAAGAAGCTGCGCCTCGCGGTGGACGTGCTCACCCTCACGGCGACGCCCATCCCGCGGACGCTCCAGCTCTCGCTGGCGGGACTCAGGGACCTCACCCTGATCGAGACGCCGCCGCGCGACCGCTCGCCGGTGCTGACCTTCGTGGAGCCCTGGGACGACGAGCTGCTCGAGGAGGCGATGGCGCGCGAGCTCGACCGCGGCGGCCAGGTGTACTTCGTGCACAACCGGATCGAGACGATCGAGACGGTGGTCGAGCGGATCAAGCGGTTGGCCCCGCGGGCCGTGGTCGGCCTGGCGCACGGCGAGATGCGCGCGCGCGACCTCGACGAGGTGATGCGGCGTTTCGTCTCCGGCGAGGTCGGCGTGCTGTGCTCGACCATGATCGTCGAGTCGGGGCTCGACGTGCCGAACGCCAATACGATGATCGTGCACCACGCCGAGCAGCTCGGCCTGGCGCAACTCTACCAGCTGCGCGGGCGGGTGGGGCGCAGCCACCGCCGCGCCTACTGCTACCTGCTGGTCCCCGACGACGTGGATCCCGCGGCCGAGGCGCGACTCCAGACGCTGGTGCACTACACCGAGCTGGGCGCCGGGTACCGGATCGCGCTCAGGGATCTCGAGCTCCGGGGGGCGGGCAACATCCTCGGCGCGGAGCAGTCGGGCTTCGCGCTGTCGGTGGGCGTCGAGGTGTACCTCCGGATGCTCGAGGATACGGTGCGGAGCCTCAAGGGCGAAGCGAGAGGCGTGGGCGCCGCGCCACCGGAGGTGCTGCTCGACCGGGCTGCGTTGTTGCCCGACGCGTACGTCCCGGACGACGCAGCGAAGCTCGACCTGTACCGGCGTCTGGCGCGCAGCCAGGTGAGTGGCGAGATTGAACAGTTGCGGGAGGAAATGGTGGACCGCTTTGGCCGGCCTCCCGCCGAGGCCGAGGCGCTCGTGGCACTCACCCACCTGCGGGTGATCGGCGCGCGTCTCGGCCTCGAAACGGTGCTGGTGCGCGGCGAGGAAGCGCGGCTGGTCTTCCGCGCCGGCGCGGTTCCGCGGCTCGCGAATCTCACCGCCGCGATGGACGAGGTGCAGTTCGACGCCGAAGTGCGGCGGGCCGCGCCCCTGGTGATGAAGCTCCGCCGGCTCGGCGGCATGCCGCTCGTGGCGGGGTTGGTGCGCGCGCTGTCGCGCGCGGTGGACGAGACAACCCGATAGGAGACACGATGCTTCGCCGCTTCGCGGTGCTTTCCGTAATCGCGCTGGCCGGCTGCTCCGGTTTGCGAGACGCCCTCACCGCCCACCAGGATGTCGTAGCCCGGGCGGGGGGCCAGGAATTGACGGTCAGCCAGCTGGCGCAGCTGATCGCGCCGGTCAAGCAGGTTCCGATGCGGCGGGAGGTCGTGGACCGTCTGGCGGACCTCTGGGTGGACTATCAGCTGCTCGCCCAGGCGGCGGGGCGCGGCGACAGTCTCCTCGACAGCGCCACGGTCATGGCCGCGAACTGGCCGGCGGTGATGCAACGGATCGCCGACCGCTACCACGAAGCGGTGATCGTGGCGCGCGCGCAGGTGACGGACCGGCAGGTGGACAGCGCCTACAATGCCGGGAACGTGCGCTGGCTCGACCATATCCTGGTGCGGGTGGCACAGGACACGACGGCGGATCTCAAGGCGGCGAAGCGCCGGATCGTCGAGGGGTACCTGGCGCAGATCCGCCACGGCGCGGCCTTCGCGAAGCTCGCGGCCCAGAAGTCGGACGACCCGGGCAGCGCGAAGAGCGGCGGCTCCCTGGGGCTGGTGTCGCGCGGCACCCTGGTCAAGGCGTTCGAGGACGCGGCGTGGGGGCTCACGCCCGGCCAGATCTCGGATGCGGTGCAGACGCCGTATGGCTACCACATCATCTGGCGTCCCACGCTCGCCCAGGTGCGCGACTCGTTCGCCGACGGCATCCGGGGCATCGTGGTGACACGGCTCGACTCGGCGTATGCCGACAGCGTGAACCGCGCGGGCGAGATCAAGGTCAAGGGCTCGGCGCCGGCGTCGGCGCGCCTGGCGGCGCAGAACCTCCGTGACGCCAAGACCAGCGGCCGCGTGCTCGCGACCTATCGGGGCGGGAAGCTCACGCTGCGGGACTTCGCTCGCTGGCTCCAGGCGTTCCAGCCGCAGACGCGGTCGGCGGTGGCCCAGGCGCCGGACTCGACGCTGCAGCAGTTCGTGCAGAGCGTGGTGCGCAATCAGATGATGATCGCGTCCGCGCAGGCACGGCGCATCACGCTGACGGCGGCGGACCGCGACACGATTCGCCAGCTCTACCGCCAGGACCTCGCGATCATGGAGTCCCGGTTGGGGGTGGCGCCGGAATCGCTGGCGGCCGACACCGCCGCCCGGCGCAACCGGGCAGACGCGGCGGCGCACCGCGCGGACCAGTATTTCGCGGGTATCGTGTCGAACCCCTCGACGCACCCGTTCTTCGAGGTGTCGGCGTTCCTGTCCGACGTGCTGCGCGAACGCGCCCAATGGGACATCTCGCCGGCGGGCGTGGACCGGGCGCTCGAGAAGGCGACGGCGCTGCGCGGCCCGACCACGCCAAGCGACGTACCGCAGATGATGCCCGCGCCCAACGGTCCGCCGATGGGGAACCAGCGGCCGGGGTTGTCAGGGCCGTCCAAGCGGACGATTCAATAGGCTCATGGTGCGCGCGCGCACTGTTGCCTGGGTGCTGATGCTCGCGCCGGTACCCGTGAGTGCGCAGCGGGCCCCGCAGCTCATCGATCGCGTGGTTGCGGTCGTGGGCACCCAGTCTATCCTGCTGTCCGACGTTCAGGAGAAACTGCTCGTCCAGCAGGCGCAGAACAGCCTGCAGCTGCCGCCTGATTCCGCCAGCCGGATGACGCTGCGGCGGCAGATCCTGGAGGGCATGATCGACGACGAGGTGCTCTACCAGAAGGCGCGGCGCGATACGTCCTTGTCGGTGAACGACGCCGACGTGCTGAGCAAGGCGGCGGACCAGGCGCGCGACATCCGTAACCAGTACCGCACCGAGGGGGAGTTCCGCGCCTCCATCGCGGCGGCGGGCTTCGGGACGCCCGACGAGTGGCGGCGCTGGCTGACGGAGCAGCAGCGGCGCTCCCAGTACCAGGACGCCTACCTGAGCAAGCTCCGCCAGGACGGGAAACTGCACCCGGTCAACGTGACGACGCCCGAGCTGCGCCAGGCCTTTCAGGATTGGCAGCAGAGTACGGGGCAGCGCCAGAAGCGGCCGGCGATGGTCTTCTTCAAGCAGATCGTGGTCGCGCCGCGGCCCACGGCGCAGGCCAAGGCGGCGGCGCTGGCGCGCGCGGAGTCGGTGCTGGTCCAGCTCCGGCACGGTGCCGACTTCGAGACCCTGGCGCGCCGCTACTCGGAGGACCCGGGCTCCCGGGAGCTGGGGGGCGACCTCGGATGGTTCCGGCGCGGCGCGATGGTGGACGCGTTCGACCACGTCGCCTTCACCATGCGCGAAGGCGACATCTCCGATCCGGTGGAGACGCCCTTCGGGTACCACATCATCAGGGTCGAGCGCGTGCAGCCGGGGGAGATCAAGGCGCGGCACATCCTCTTTGTGCCGGCGATCGACTCCACCAACCAGGCGCTGGCGCGCGTGCGCGCCGACTCGGTGGCGGCGCTGCTCCGCGCCGGGGCGAACTTCGATTCGCTGGCGCGGCTCTACGCCGACACCACCGAGCAGCTACGGGTCGATTCCGTCGAGCGCGCCAAGCTGCCGCCGATCTACGCCGCGGCGTTCGACTCGGCGACCATCGGCCAGGTGATCCCGCCGTTCGCCACCGGCGTCGAGTCGCTGAACCGCACCAAGTTCGTCGTGGCGATCCTCACCGACGAGCAGCCCGAGCGGGACTACACCTTCGCTGACCTGCGGGACATGCTGCGGCAGCGGCTCGCTCAGCAGAAGGGCATTCAGGAGCTGCTCCGCTCGCTGCGCAGCCAGACGTACGTGAGCGTCAGGATGTAACAGAGTTGCAGGGTTGCAGGGTTGCAGCGGGTCGAAGTGGGAAGTGCGCAGCAGTGTCAAGACGCGCAGACGCGCAGTGGTGTTCAGTACCAAGTCGGCAGGCTGGGAAGAGGAAGAGCGCCGGATGCTTGGCTGCTCCCCGACGGCTCCTAACTCGTAACCACTCGCCACTCGGCGTCTCGCAACTACCCTGAATTCTCGGTTCTCACCGCTCTCTTCTGATGGGGGCCCGTATCTCCCTTCCCCGGCTGGCCATCACCGTGGGTGATCCTCGCGGGATCGGGCCGGAGGTCGCAGCCGCGGCGGTCGGCGCGGCGGACGTCGAGGCCACGGTCGTGGGTCCCGACGACGTGATCGCCGGCATCGGCGCCGCGCACGCGGTGGGCGTGGGGCGCTGGGATGGGGGGGGCCGGGACGAGGAGGCGGCGCGGGTGCTGGCCGGCCGGCTCACCGGCGGCGCGGTGGAAGCGGCGGTGCAGCTGTGGAAGGAAGGCCGGGTGGACGCGATCGTGACCGGCCCCGGCGACAAGCGGGCCCTCAACGCCGCCGGCTATCGCTTCCCCGGGCACACCGAGCTGCTGCGCAATCTCACCGGCGCCCGGCACGTGGCGATGATGCTGGCGTCGGACCGGCTGCGCGTGGTGCTAGTCACCACGCACCTCTCGCTCAGGGACGCGCTGTCCATTCTCACACCGGAGCGGATCGTGGAAGTGGGGCGCGTGACGCGCAGCTTCCTCACGTCGTGGTTCGGCCTGGTCGAGCCCCGGCTCGCCCTGTGTGCGCTGAATCCGCATGCGGGCGAGGGCGGCTTGTTCGGGCACGAGGAGGAACGGGTGCTGGGCCCCGCTGCTCGGACCCTCGGCATCGCCGGGCCGCTTCCGGCCGACACGGTCTTCGTGCGCGCGATGAAGGGGGAATTCGACGCGGTCCTGGCGCCGTATCACGACGTGGGGATGACGGCCATCAAGGTCGCGTCGTTCGGCCACGCCGTGAACGTGACGCTCGGCCTTCCGGTGCCGAGGACGTCGCCGGACCACGGGACCGCGATGGACATTGCCGGGAAGGGCATCGCGGATGCGACGTCGATGAAGGAAGCGGTGAAGGTGGCGAGCGAAATCGTGCTGAGAATACGGGGAGGTAATGGGATGATGAAGTGATGATGTGAGGAGGTGATGATGCGCCCGCTCACCTCATCACCTTCATCACTTCATGACTTCATCACCTCCTCGTCCGAATCTCGCCTCACCCACTCGTCTTCCTTCCATGGCCGTAATCTCGAACACTCCACCGTCGACGGGGACGCGGTCGCCGACCTTCGGCAACCGGCCCAGCTTGCCGAACAGATACCCGCCCAGCGTCGAGTAGTCTTTGCTGGCGAGCGACAGGCCGCACCGCGCGTTCACCTCGGCGAGGGTGAGACTGCCGGCGTGTACGGCGCCTGGGGCGGGCAGCGCACCACTGGGCCGCAGCTCCGCGGGCCGGTCGTACTCGTCGTAGATCTGCCCGACGATCTCCTCGAGCAGGTCCTCCATCGTCACCAGCCCCGCGGTGCCACCGAATTCGTCGAGCACGATGACCATGTGGACGCTCTTGAGCTTCATGTCGGCCAGCACGTCCTCGACCTCGCGGGCGCCGGGGACGAAGTGGGCGGGCCGCATCAGCTCGACCAGCGCCTTCGGCGGGCCGGGGCTGCGGAGCGCGGCGAGCACATCCTTGGCGTGCACGATGCCCACGATGTCGTCGAGCGAGGCGCCGCTCACCGGATAGCGGGAGCGCCGCGCCGCGGCGATGCGGTCCGCCGCCTCGGCGACGGTCGCGGTGGCGGGCAGCGCGGTCATCGCCGTGCGCGGGGTCATCACGTCGCGCGCGGTCTTCTCGGAGAACTCGAACACGCCCGCCAGCAGCCGCGCGTCGTCGTGGTCGAGCTTGCCGGCCTTGGCGCTCTGGTCCACCAGCATCCGCAGCTCCTCGGCGGAGTGCAGGCGCTCCAGCGTGGTGGGCGCGCGCTGGCCGAAGAGCCGGAGGACGAGGTTGGCGCTCCCCCGCAGCAGCCAGATGAAGGGGTTGGTGGCGGTGGTGAAGGCGATGAGCGGGCCCGACAGCCAGCGGCTGGTGCGCTCGGGGTACAGCAGGGCGAGCGCTTTCGGCGCCAGCTCACCGAGCACAATGTCCAGGTAGGTGATGAACAGGAAGGCGATCGTGACGGCGAAGCCGTGGGTGGCGAGAAACGCCAGCGGGCCCGGGAGGGAGATGAACAGCCCCTCGAGGGTGTGGGCGACGGTCGGTTCGCCTACCCATCCGAGGCCCAGGCTGGCGAGGGTGATGCCCAGCTGGGTGCCGGAGATCGAGCGGTCGAGGGCGAGCAAGGCGCGGCGCGCCAGCTTGGCTTTTGCGTCGCCCCGCCGTATCATCGCCTCGATGCGGGTACGCCGCGACGCGACCAGCGCGTACTCGGCGGCGACGAAGAACGCGTTCGCCACGATGAGCAGCGCGACCACGCCGAGCCGCGCGGCGACCGACTGCCAGGAGCCGTCGTTCATGTCCCGGGTGCCAAACTACACGTGATTGCCTGGCGCCGCATCAGGGCCCACCGGTGAGCGAACCCGGCTGCGTCCAGCCGCCGGAGCGGCCCGGAAGCGCGCGCGCCCTCACCTGGGCACTGGTGCTGACCGTGGTCATCGCCGTCGCCGAAGTGGGCGGCGGGCTGATGTCGCGCTCCCTCGCGCTCCTCGCGGATGCCGGGCACATGGTGACCGACGCGGGCGCCCTGAGCCTCTCGCTCTTCGCCCTGTGGATCGCGCGCCGCCCGCCCACGGCGGAGAAGTCGTTCGGCTACTACCGGCTGGAGATCCTCGCGGCGCTGTTCAACGGGGCGCTGCTGATCGGCGTCACGGTGTGGATCGTCGTCGCGGCTCTGGGCCGGCTGCACGAGCCGCTGGAGATCCGCTCCGGCCTGATGCTGGCGGTGGCTGTCCTGGGCCTGGCAGCCAACCTGGTGGCGGTCGTGATGCTGCACCGGGCGCGGGACGAGAATCTCAACACCCGGGCCGCCTACCTCCACATCCTGGGTGACACGCTGGGGTCCGTCGGGACGATGGTCGCGGCCGGCGTCATCCTGGCCACCGGCTGGCGGGCGGCCGACCCGCTGATCTCGATCGTCATCGCCGTGCTGATCCTGGTCAGCGCCGTGAGGCTGGTGGGGGAGTCGGTGGACGTGCTGCTCGAGGCCGCGCCGCCGCACGTGTCGCTCCCCGACCTGCGCGGGGCGATCGGCGCGGTGGCCGGCGTCTCGGACGTCCACGACGTCCACGTGTGGACCGTGAGCAACGGGATGGTGGCGATGAGCGCGCACGCCACGGTGCCGGATCCGGGCCGGCACCAGGCCGCGCTGGAGGAGATCTGCCGGCGGGTGCGGGCGTTCGGGATCCAGCACGTGACGATCCAGATGGAGAAGGAAACGGAGTGGCACAACGGGGAGGTGATGAGGTGATGGATGTGATGATGTGAGGAGGTGATGGCGATCGCCCATCATCACCGCATCACCCCATCACGTCATCACTTGCATCACCTCCCCGTAGCGCCGGACTTGCCCTTGCGCCATGGCCGGTCCCCTTCTACCTTGCCGCCCGCCACCCTATGAGACCCGAATTCTAGGTTCCCAGCCAGCGCGGTTTCCTGTGCACATCCGCAACATCGCCATCATCGCCCACGTCGACCACGGGAAGACGACTCTCGTGGACATGATGCTGCGCCAGGCCGGCGTCTTCCGCGCCGGCCAGCAGGTGATGGAGCGGGTGATGGATTCCAACCCGCTCGAGCGGGAGCGCGGGATCACGATCCTCTCGAAGAACACCGCGGTGCGCTGGGGCGACACCAAGATCAACATCGTGGACACGCCGGGGCACGCGGACTTCGGCGGCGAGGTGGAGCGCATCCTCAAGATGGTGGACGGCGTGCTGCTCCTGGTGGACGCGGCCGAGGGGCCGATGCCGCAGACGAGGTTCGTGACCCGCAAGGCGCTGGCGCTGGGGCTCAAGCCCATCGTCGTGATCAACAAGATCGACCGCTCCGACGCGGAGCCACTGCGGGTGCACGACGAGTGCCTGGAGCTGTTCATGGACCTCGAGGCCTCGAGCGCCCAGATCGACGCGCCGTTCCTGTACGCTTCGAGCCGCTTCGGCGTGGCGTTCGAGGAGTTGCCTGACAAACAGGGTGTAGGGGGTAGGGTGTCGGGTGTAGAGGCGCCGGACGCTGACACCCTACACCCTACACCCTTACACCCCTTCATCGTCCCTGGCACCCCCGACTGGCTGACGGGTGATCTCAGGCCGCTGTTCAAGGCCATCCTCGACTACGTGCCGCCGCCGGAGGCGCTCGAGGGGCCGTTCCAGATGCTGGTCTCGACCCTCGACCATTCGCCCTACGTGGGGCGGATCGCGATCGGGAAGATCGGGCGCGGGCGCGTGCGGGCGGGGCAGACGGTGGCGCTGCTGCCGTGGGGCGAGCCGGGGCTGGTGCCGGAGGGGACCTTCCCGCGGGTGAAGGTCGCGCAGCTGCACGGTTTCGAGGGGCTGGCCCGGGTCGAGGTGGAGGAGGCGTCGGCGGGCGAGATCGTGGCGCTCTCCGGGCTCGAGGGCATCGAGATCGGGCAGACGGTGACCGATCCGGAGGCCCCGGAGCGGCTGGCGGGCATCGCGGTCGAGGAGCCGACGATCACCGTGGACTTCTCGGTCAATACCGGGCCCTTCGCCGGGCGGGACGGCCGCTACGTGACCAGCCGGCAGCTCCGGGAGCGGCTGTTCCGCGAGGTCGAGCGGAACGTGGCGTTGCGGGTGGAGGAGACCGATTCGCCCGACACCTTCCGGGTGGCGGGCCGCGGCGAGCTGCACCTCGGCATCCTGATGGAGACGATGCGGCGCGAGGGGTACGAGTTCCTGGTGTCGCGTCCGCGCGTGATCACCCGCGAGGGCCCCAACGGCGAGATGCACGAGCCGTACGAGGAGCTGCTGATCGACATCTCCGAGCCGTTCGTCGGGACCGTGATGGAGAAGCTGGGGCCGCGGCGTGCCGAGCTGGTCGACATGCGGAATCCCGGCCACGGCACGGTGCGGATGGCGTTCCGGATCCCCGCGCGGGGGCTGTTCGGCTACCGCTCGGAGTTCCTGACCGACACGCGGGGCAACGGCGTGATGCACCACCGTTTCCTCGAGTACGGGCAGTGGGCGGGCCCGCTGGCGGGGCGCAGCCGGGGGGTGATGGTGAGCATGGTGCAGGGAACCGCGGTGGCGTTTGCGCTGTTTAACCTGCAGGAGCGGGGGGTGCTGTTCGTGCGACCCACGGAGCCGGTGTACGAGGGAATGGTGGTGGGCGAGCACTGCCGGCCGGGGGACCTGGACGTCAACCCGGCCAAGGGCAAGCGCCTCACCAACATGCGCCAGTCGGGGTCGGATGATGCTGTCTTGCTGGAACCGCCCCGGGACATTACCCTCGAACTCGCCTTGGAGTACATCGAGGACAACGAATTGATCGAAGTCACGCCGGGTGCGGTGCGGCTCAGGAAGCGCGCCCTCGGCCAGAACGAACGGAAGAAACGTGCCCGGTCCGCCCGGGCGGCGGTGGATTGATGTTGCAGCGTCCGAAGGCCGGCTCCAACCTTATCGGGAGGGCAGGATGAACGCGCGCAGGGCGTCGGAACCGCGGGTCGAGATGCGCGGGCGTCGCGGCGAAGACGAAGAGGAGTTCGAGGACCCCGACGAGTTTGACGAGGACAAGGAGTTCGACGACGAGGACCTCGACGACGAGGAGCAGGACGAGGAGCCGGACGAGGACGAAGAGGACTTCGACGATTTCGAGGAGCTGGACGAGGAGTACGACGACGACGACATCGTCCCGCGTCGCGGCGGCGGCCGCCCGCGGCGGGAGTGGGACGCGTAATCCAGAGTTGCAGAGTTGCGGGGTTGCAGAGTTGCAGGCTGGGCACCCCGGCAACTTGATGGGGGCCTGTAGCTCAGGTGGTTAGAGCGCACGCCTGATAAGCGTGAGGTCGGTAGTTCAACTCTACCCAGGCCCATTGAACTGAAATCCACGCCCTGCTTGAGGTTACGACCTTAGGCGGGGCGCTCTGCTTTCGCAATTTGGGGCTGTGGTGTCGATTCGCGGTGTCGATTCGGCCGCTCAAGGTCACCATTCGCGCCCACTCGCGCTCTGGAGGCTTGCTGTGTACCCCAATTCGACGAGGCACTTTGGGAAGCGTAGGTTGCCTTCTCAAGGGAGGGTTGTCGGATGGAGACGCAGCGGCGGGGAGCGGATGGGCGGCGCCTGTTCACGGCCGTGTTCAAGCGGGACCAGCTCGCCCGGGTGGCCCGGCAGGAGCTGGCGCTGGCGGAGCTGGCGCGGGAGCTGGCGGTCTCGCTGTCGGTGGTGCGGCGCTGGCACCGGCTGAGCACGAAGGGCAGCGCCGCCGCGGTGGGCGCGAGCGAGGAGGTGGTGCCGGCCAGCGAGTTGCGGGCTGCGCAGAGCTGTAACCGTGACGACCAGCGCGCAGTCGTGCAGAGTGCTCGAAGTGGCTCACACGCAAGGTGTTGGCGGATACTCAACGAGGTGAATCAGGCTGGGAACCACCTCTTAGGCGGCGACCCTAACGCCCACCTAACGCCCCTGCTATAGTGTCTGCGCGTGAGAGTGAGCAGCGGCAGCGGGAACACACGCCTCGCCGCACGCAAGGAGGCTCGACTATGACTGCATGGTCACCTCCACCGTCCTTCGCCGACCAGGCGGCGCTGCCTGGGCGCTTGCGCAGGCTGCGGCGCGTGGCGATCGCGACCGCCGTACCCGCAGCCGCGATCGGTGCGCTCGGCATCATAGGATGGGCCAGCGGAGCCTCCACCGTGGTGTTCGTGCCTCGCGCCGTCACCATCGTGCCGTTCGTTGCCGTGGCCGTTCTGCTCATGGCCCTGTCGCTTGTGTGGCTGGTAATGGCGGCATCCGGCAGGCTTGCCACCCTCGCGGTCCGAGTTGTCGCGGCGGCGTTGCTGCTGGCGACGATCCTGAGTCTGCTCCAGTACGCGACCGGCCTCCCGGTCGCCTTCGAAGGGCGTCTGCTCTGGCTTGCGCAGCGGGTGGTCCCGGGCCTGCTGGATGCACCGCTCATGCCCCCGCTCGCTGCGAGCTGTATGGCGCTGCTCAGCCTGGCCCTGCTCCTGTTCTCTAGCGGCATCGGCCGGCGCTATGCCGGCATGCTGGCATTTGTGGGTGCCATCGTGGGCGCCCTAGTGTGCCTCGGTCATGCCTACGTAGCACCGCTGTTACTCCACAATTACCCCCGGCTCGTCGCGCTGCCCAGCGGCGTCGCCTTCCTCCTCCTCGGTACGGCGACCGTCGTCGCCGCGGGTCCCGATGTTCTCCCGCTGCGCATGGTAGCAGGCAACTCGGCGCGCGCGATCCTCCTGCGCCGGTTTGTTCCGGTCACGATCGGGGTGCTGCTCGTGACCGACTGGGTCGCGACACGGCTTCTGGCAGGGCTGAATCCGGCGCTGACCTCGGCCGTGTCGGCGGTATTGGTCACATTCTGTGTGGCCGCGGTGGTGGTGCCCCTGGCGCGCATCGTGGGCGCACAGCTGGATCGCGCGTCGATCGACCAACAGCAGAGTGAGCTGCACTTCCGCGACTTCGTCGAGCACGCCACGATCGGCATGTACCGCGTCACGCCCGGCGGCCGCCTTCTCCTCGCCAACCCCGCGCTGGGGCGGATGCTGGGCTATGAAACGGTGGAGGCCTTGGCCGCACGCAACCTTGAGGCCGCCGGCTTCGAGCCGGGCCGTGATCGCAGGGAGTTTCGCGCGGAGATCGAGCGTGCGGGCGAGGTGGTAGGGCTCGAATCGGACTGGACGAGGTTGGATGGCTCCAGCGTCCCTGTCCGCGAGAGCGCGCGCGTGGTGCGCGACGGAAACGGCGACGTTCTCTATTACGAAGGCACGGTGGAGGACCTCAGCAAGCGGAAGCGGGCGGAAGAAGGGCTGAAGGCCAGCGAGATACGATTCCGGGCCCTGATCGAGAACAGCATGGACCTGGTCGTCGTCATGGGCGCCGACAGTCGGTTTACGTACTCCAGCCCCTCGGTGACCCGGTTGCTCGGCTATGATCCTGGCGAGCTGAGGGGACACGACGCGTTCGGCTACGTGCACCCGGACGATCTAGTGCGGGTACAGGCCGCTCTTGGCAGGGCGCTGCAGGGTGACACGGCTGCGATCCGCGAGACGTTTCGTTTTCGGCACAAGGACGGTTCTTGGCGGGTGTTCGAGTCGGTCGTCACGAACCTGCTGGATGAGCCTACCGTGGCGGGACTGGTGACGAATTCTCGTGACGTCACGGACCGCCAGCGTGCGGAGGAGGCCTTGCGGCGCTCGGAAGCAGACTTTCGCGGCCTGGTCGAGCATGCTCCGCTCGGCATCTATCGCGTGACGCCCGATGGACGTTTCCTCAGCGTGAACCCGGCCCTCATCACGATGCTTGGCTACGGGTGGGCCGAAGAAATGTCGCGGCTCGACATCGTGCGGGACGTCTATGCCGACCCCGAGCGGCACAGCAAGCCGTACACCGAGTTTGCGCAGCGCGATGAGGCGGGGACCGAGACGGAGTGGAAACGCAAAGATGGGAGCCTCATCACCGTGCGGGTCAGGGTACGCACGGTGCGTGACCCAGGTGGCCAGATCGAGTGCTACGAAGGAGTCGTCGAGGACGTGACGGAGCAACGAAGCCTGGAAAACCAGTTCCGGCAGGCCCAGCGGATGGAGGCCGTTGGGCGGCTGGCGGGTGGCGTGGCGCACGACTTCAACAACATCCTCACGGCGATCACCGGCTACAGCGATCTCCTGCTCGAAGACCTCGGCCCCAAGGACCCCAAGCGCTCCGACGTGGAGGAGATCCAGGCGGCTGCGGTGCGGGCGACGGCGCTCACCCGGCAGCTCCTCGCGTTCAGCCGGAAGCAGGTCCTCCAGACACGGGTACTGGACCTCGGCGAGGTGGTCGGGACGCTGGAGAAGATGCTGCAACGGCTGATCGGCGAGGATGTGAAACTCGAGGTGTCACTGGCTCCGGCGCTGGGCGCGGTCCGGGCCGACCCCGGGCAGATCGAGCAGGTCATCCTGAACCTGGCGGTTAACTCCCGAGATGCCATGCCCAACGGCGGCCGCCTCACCATCGAAACTGCCAACGTCGAGCTCGATGAAGCCTATGCTCGGGAGCACGCGGGGGCGTCGCCAGGCCGTTACGTGATGGTGGCGGTGAGCGACACCGGCATCGGGATGGACGCGGAAACCCGGTCCCACCTCTTCGAGCCCTTCTTCACGACCAAGGAGCTGGGCAAGGGGACCGGGCTTGGGCTCGCGACGGTCTACGGCATCGTCAAGCAGAGCGGCGGCTACGTATGGGTCTACAGCGAGCCGGGACACGGTGCGACGTTCAAGATCTACCTGCCCAAGGTGGACGAGCTACCGGAAGAGTTGGCGTCGGGGGCGCCGGTCGAGCCGGTGGCGGGTGGCCGCGAAACGGTGCTTCTGGCGGAGGACGACCCCTCGGTCCGGGCCATTGTCTCAGACGTGCTGACGCAGAAGGGCTATCGGGTGCTGCGGGCGCCGCACGGCCAAGCCGCCCTGGAGATATCCCGCGGGAATCCCGCGGAGATTCGCCTGCTCGTCACGGACCTCGTCATGCCTGGCATGACGGGCCGCGAGCTGGCGGAGGCCCTGAAGGTCGAGCGCCCCGGGCTGCGCGTGCTCTACATGTCCGGCTACACCGATGACACGGTAGTCCGGCACGGCGTGTTGGAGGAGGGCATGCCCTACCTCCAGAAGCCCTTCGCCCCCCGCGCGCTAGCGTCCAAGGTGCGCGAGGTGCTTGATCGGAAGTGAGCCGATGAAGGTGCTTCCCGGCGCTCCCTGATTCGCGGCGGAACGGCTCGGCGCGTAGGGGGACACGACGGTGACATTCGCATGACTCCCCATCCCCGCACGCCCGTTGGGGCCGCATAGACACCAAGTCCCGCGGTCAGCGCGATGCTTCACGCCACGACCACCGCGTGGCCATCGTCTGGCTGCTTTCGTCGCCGCCTGAAATGCGTGAGGTCGGCAGCTCTCTCGTACGTTTCAGCGTCGTTTCAGAGGGCAGACTCGATGCGAAAACAACGACCCCCTGTGGGACGGATCAGGGGGTCGCTGGTGTGTGTTTCGTTGTGAGTTTCAGTACTACATCGGCCGCAGAGATCACCCTGCTGATACGACAGCGATGCCCGGAACTCCGCGTGAATGCTGCACTGTGTCGTATCCGGCGAAATCTCAGGGCGCAATGGAGTTCAGGGGTTGCGAGGCCTGGCGAATTCGGCGAGCGGTCTTCAGTAGGTGACTGCCGTCCTCTGTGGTGTCGATTGTGGTGTCGATTCAGACCAGTTTCCTGCCGTATTCGACCCCAAGCCAGCCGGACAGATCGCACGGATTGTCTAGGGTTTCCGCCATCTTGCCGGACTTGAGGCCCTAACGTCAGCAGCCTGATAAGCGTGAGGTCGGTAGTTCAACTCTACCCAGGCCCACTGTCCGGAACGTGAAACCCCGCTTGGTCTCCGACGACCAGGCGGGGTTGTCGTGTCTGGACCGGATGCGCTGTCCTGTCCACATCCCTGTCCACTCAGCGGTCACGCGAGCTTCTCCAGCCGCGTGCGCTTGCCGAAGGCATCACGCATCTGGTTTGCGCTTCCGGCCCGGCCTAGCCGTCGCGCCCGCAGAGCAGTATATGGGGCAAGACGAGTTGCCTCCTCCAGCGGGAGAGAGTCTATGCCGGCGCGCTGCGGCAGTTGCGGCAACACCGTGTTGACCTACGGGCAGTACTGGAGGATGCTCTTCCGCTCCCCCGGCCCTGCGTCCTCGCGCTTCTGGTCCGACACCCCGCACGTGAAATGCGCGCATTGCGGCGCCGAGGTCACACAACGGCACTACCGGGTTTGGGGGTTCGGCTTGAACCTCCTCTTCGCGCTCCTGTTCGCCGCCGCGCTCATCCTGCTTGGTACAAGCACCGAGCGGTGGGTGGCGTGGGTGGCCCTCGTGGTCGTCCTTCTGGGCAAGGACTTCGCAGGGTTTCGGGTGCTGCCCTGGGACCCCGTGCAGCCCAGCGTGGCCACTCCGCCGACGTCACCGCCAGCGGTCTGAGGTCTGCAATGCAGAAGCTCTTTCGGCCTTGGGTCGGCTTGGCGGTGGGGGGGCTGATTGTTGTGGCCGCCGGCCTTTTTGACACGAACCATGCCTACATTTTCGTTGGTGTGCTCTTTCTCCTGATGGCCGTCAGACAGAGATACATAGACACCAAGTAGCCGTCGAAGCGTTGGGAGAACGAGAATTAGGCGACGGAGGAGAGCCGCAGAAACGACATGGGGAGCCGATGTTTCGCTCCCCTTCTTCGTTCGTAGGCTCAGCGGCTGCTCGCACGGTTGGCCGCGTGACCGGCGACCTACCTCCTGCGCTTCGTCATTTTGGGCGGCTTCGCGGTGTACGCTGCGGAACGCTCTGCCACGTTCTGTATCGGGCTGGCGTCTCTGCGCGGGTCAGTCCTTGAGGAGCCAAGCGAGGGCGGCAGCGTGGTCGAGGAATACGCGGTCAGTGCTTTCGGACTGCGAAAGCATCTCGTACTGTCTCGCCAGACCGTACTGAAAGTTAGAGCTGACGAGAACAGCTGTCCTCCACTGCCGTCCCACCAAGCGGGGGTCCGCTTCAGTTTTCCCGATAGCGTCTAGCTCGGCCCCGCTCAATAGGATGTTCGCCTGCCTCAGGTCAGTCAGGGACCTCCCGGCGCGGAGAGCGTCAGGGTCCTGAAGCATCATGCTCAAGTGCGCTCGGTAGTCCTCCCCGGTGACGTCGCCCTGCCACGTCACCAACACGACGTTCTGCTCCTTGTCCACCGTGTAGGTAATTGGCATCGGCATATACTATCGCTGAACGGGCGCGAGCTAGGCAAGCGAGGCAATCACGAAGGAATTCAACGCCCGGAACATCCCGGCGGCGTGGGGCGGGCATTGGACGGTTACGCAGGTTTCGCGGTTGCTTGCCCGGTTGGCCGCGTGAACGGCGAACCGGACATCATCTCCGAACTGGGCATTGCCGGCTGGGTGCATCTATCCGACAGGCGGCAACGGCGAAGCGCTCCGATTCGGCTACGGTGACGGTTTCTCAGCTTGGGTCACGGATGCCGATGGGCCGACGCCGAACCCTTGCCTGCAGCGGGCAGCTTAAGCGCCAGCCCGAGCGCGCCTTCTGGTTGCCCCGCTTGACGCCCGCTTGACGCCTGCAGCCTTAATTCGTAGACAGTCGGAGGGCCGAGCGCCTCGGCCGCCGAAGCCCTTCGCAGAGAGCGCACGATAAACAGCAATCGAGGCCGTTTCCTCGTCGCCATTCTCGGGCTGGCAGTCTTCGCAGCCATCCAAACGCTGTCCGCGCAGCAACCGCCTCCGCTACAGCTGGGGCAGCGCGTGCGGGTGACACCGTCGCAGCCCGGCGCTTCGCCCACTACGGGCAATCTCCTTGCGCGAAGCGAGAGCACGCTCGTGGTCGGCATGGATTCAGCACATTCGAGTCGCTTCGAGCTGAGGCAGCTACGGCGGGTCGAGGTGTTCCGGGGTCGACGGTCGGGGACGCTGCCCTCAGTCATTGGCGGGCTCGTTGGAGCCGGCGGCGGTATGGCACTGTCGCTCGCCGGTATGCCCCAAAAGTGCCCCTCTTTTGGACGTCTCGGTGTCTGCTTGGGGCAGATAGTTGCTAGAATGGCCCTTGGCTTCTTTGGCGGTGGGCTCGTGGGCGTCGCCGCTGGCCAGTTGTTCTTTGCTACCGAACGCTGGGAGCCCGTGCCGCTCGACCGCCTGAGCGTCGGCATCATGCCGCTGCCCGCTGGTCGCTTGGGCCTCGGCGCGTCGCTGGCGTTCTGAGTTCTGCGGAAGACCTCCGGTGATAACGTCCCGTTCTCTCAGTCGGTCGCTGTGCGCCGTCGCCTGACCGGACCGTTTCGCGTTTCGGCCTCGGAGATTCTGCCGGGGCCGAGTCGTGTGTGGGCGCATAGTTCCTGCGGGTCGGGCGCGTCTTACCCTCCGCCACATCCCCGCGCATCTTAGCCCCGGTCGGCAGTACGAACGCGAGTCAGACAGCAGCGTGCCGGTTCATTAGCTGTGCCGGAGGAGGTCGTCATGAAGCGTCGTGTAGCTTGGCTGCCAGTCCTGGCCCTAGCGCTTGCCCCCATAAGTTGTCGGCCCAGTGAGCGAGCCTTTTCCGAGGGAGACCGCGCGGCGGTTCGCGGAATCCTCCAGTCAGACGTGGCGCGTGTAATGGCGAGGGACTTTGCGGTCTGGTCGAGCGGGTTCGCGGAGGACGGCCTCCTTATGGCGCCCAGCCACCCGGCCGTGCGTGGCCGTGCTGCGCTCAAGGCTTGGGGGGACTCGCTCCCACCCATGACCGCCTTCAGCTTCTCGCACATCCTCATCGACGGCTCGGGCGACCTCGCGGTCGGCACCGGCACATACGCCATCACCTTCGCCCCGCCCGGCGTTGCCGCAGCGACCGATACGGGCAAGCTGCTTGTGGTTTTCCGATTGCACCGGGACGGCTCGTGGTTCGTCACCGCCGCCAGCTTTAGTTCCGACCTACCGCTGGCACGGTAGTGCACCTTGCGCCACGCGTCCTGTGGGGCCGCAGTCTAACCGGCTTGCGCCCTCGCAATCGCTCGGAGAGCGAGAAGCGGGAGCACAGCTAAGAACGCTTGGAAGCACAAAGGGGAACCGGTCCTGTCCACATCCCTGTCCGTTCAGCCGGTCCAAGTCGGTCAGGGGGTCGGTCACGGGGTCGTGGGTTGCCTGTGCTGCCGCTACGAAACGGTCAAGTTGACCTACTTGGGTCGGTCCTGAATCCCTGCTGATAAGCGTGAGGTCGGTAGTTCAACTCTATCCAGGCCCATTGCTCCGAACTCGACGCCCTGCCCGAGGTAGGCTCTTGGGCAGGGCGTTTGTTGTACCTTGCCATCGTAGTGCGGGGGAACCAGTAACCGCGTCCTTGGGGGGTACAACGTCCATGCCAGCTCTACATGCCGTCGCACGGCTCGCCCTCGCCCTCGGATGTACGCTGGGCTGCGTCAAGGCGTCCCGTCCCGCCCCGGCGACGGTGACCCCCGGCTGCTACGCCGTGTACGCGGACAACTGGCCAACCGCCCTCGCGGCGGAGACCGGCCTGCACGACTTGCCCACGTATGTGGCCTTGGACACGGCGCCGGCGGGTCCGCGCGGGCACCGGGTCATCGTGCCGACCTCATGGGAGTCGGCCGATCCGAATACCCGCAGTGCATATTGGAGGGTGGACGGCGGGTCGCTGGTGCTGAACGTCCTCGGGCCCAGGGGCGACTTCACGGCGGCGTTGCAGCCGTCGGGTGACGGCTACATCGGGGACGGTGTAGGGCTGCTGCCTGGAGGTGCGCGCTGGCCGGAGCAAGTGCACTTGTCGCTGGTGCCCGCGACCTGCGCGGGCCTGACGCCGGCTCCCGGGGCCGCGCCGTCCAAGCCATCGCCGTGACGCCGGAGATCCAACGTCCGTGCTCGCGCTGCGCGTTGTGTTGACGACCCGGAATCATCCCTCCGACGAGATCGCCAGCTTGAACCCGTCCGGGTCCCGCAATCGGAACAGGCGCGCCCCCCAGGGCATGTCGGCGGGCTCCGACTCGAGGGTGCCCCCGAGCGCCTTGATCCGTTTCGCAATCTCGTCGACGTTCTGATCGGTCGCGATCCGCAGCGAGAACCCCTCGCCCTTGACCCGGTCCCATCCCTTGGCTCCGTCATCCTGACCGATCGAGAGCCGCACGTCCCCGGCTTTCAGCGTCACCGCCCTCAGCTTGCCGTCGCGCTCGATCTTCCGGTCGACGGTGAATCCCACCACATCGCAGTACCAGGCCAGGCTCTTCTGGAGATCCTTCACGGTCAGCGAGGCCGTGAGGGTGCGGGCACGGAGGGACTCAGGCTCGGCGCGCTTGGGAGCGCCGTCAGGGACCGGTGACTTGGTGCTCATGCGATCTCCAGTAGGGGAAGTACGAATGTTGGGGCCCATCAAGAAACGGCGCTCGTGCCCGCTCGAGCAATCGCGTCTGGTCGCCGCCCTTCTCCGGCGCCGGTCGGGTCGCCTACTTGCCCTTCATTTTGGCCCGTAGCTCCTCGAACCAGTTGTCCACCACGACCATCTGCCCGGCGCCCGGCGCCTGGTTGATCGACGCGAGCCGGACCATCACGAACCGCTGGTCGTCCGGGGTCAGGTCATAGTAGGGAACGATGACCGAGGGGATGAGCCCCGTCCCGAGCGAGAAGAGGCGCCGGGGTTCCGCGTAGACGAAGGTCGGTCCTGGCGTCACTGCCACCGCCATCAGATCGCCTGCAGCGCTCTCATAGAAGAGCTCCCGGCCGCTGTGCGACCACCGGGCGGCGGAACCGCCCGTCGTCGACACCTGCCAGCGGCCGTCGGCAGTGTTGGGGAAGGGCCGGACGAAGATCTCGTCCCTCCCCGATTCGTTCGAGGTGTACGCCAGCCACTTGTCGTTGGGGGAGAGTGCCGCCCCCTGCTTCTGGAACGGCCCGGTCAGGAGCGGGATCGGAGTCGTGTCGCGGCCGAGGCGGACGGCATAGATGTTCCGACTGCCGCTGTCCGCGTTGATGCGATAGACGAGCCAACGCCCGTCGCCCGACAGCGAGGCCTCCAGGACCGACCGGCCGGCGACGCGCCAGATCCGCACCGGTGGCGCGCTGCCGTCTGCTTTTCGCTCCCAGACCGACGAGCCGCCGCTGTCCAAGCTCGAGACGTAGAGCACGGACTTCCCGTCGGGCGTCCAACGGGGCCTGACCGTCGCTCCCTCAAAGGTCAGGCGGGAGAGGGGGCCGGACGGGAGCTGCTTGATCCAGATATCGGGCGCCGCCGCTCCGCTGATGTCGACCGCGACGCGGTGACCGTCCGGCGAGAGGCTGAGCGAGCGGTTGCCCGACGGGTTGAAGGTGACCGGTGGATTGAGCGGCGTGACGGCTCCATCCCGGCTCACCCCGACCAGCTCCACGACCCCGCTGGTCGCCGAGCTCAGCCCCGGCACGTAGGCCAGCGTCCCCGTTCTCGAGATCGCGACATCGGCGGAACCGAAGGGCTTGGTCATCACCCCTTCGAACAGGGGGACCGCAGGTCCGGTGAGCGCCAGGCGATCCTGGTCGAAGGGTGCCGCGAGCACGGCGCCGTCGGCGCGGAGGATGACCAGGTACCCCGGTGCGAGATAGCGCCCCAGCAATCCCTTCGTCAGGACGTGCCGCCGGTGCGTGGCAAGGTCGAATGCGACGAGGTCGAAATCCGCCGGGTCCATGTTCCGGCGGCTGCGGTAGACCAGTCCCTTGCCGTTGGGGAGCGCCTCCGGCCAGGCCTGACCCACTTCGTGGGTGGCCGTGTCATAGGGAATCAGCAGCGCGGGGGTCCCGCCATCGGCCCGGATGCGGCTCAGTCCCGCGGGTGAGTCGAAGTAGATCCAATCGTCAGGCCCCCAGGCTCCGCCCCCTCCTGAGCCTCCACCGGGCAGGGCCAGCGTGATCGGCGGGCCGCCGGTGACCGATACGACCTTCAATTGAAAGTCGAGACCGGAGGAGAAGGCGATCCTGCTCCCGTCGGGGGAAAAGAACGGGTTGGCCGCCCCGTTCGTGCCCGGAAGCGGCATCGCGTCGAGCCGGTCCCGTTCCCGGACCCAGAGCTCGCCTCCCCCCTCTCCGGGCCCCAAGTACACGATCCGCTTCCCATCGGCCGAGATGGCGAGGTCCACCCCCAGAGTCCCCTGCCGCATCGCCTGGTTGGGGGGTACCCCCATGCTGTAGCGGATCACCGGCCGGGGTGGCGGCGGCCGGAACCAGCCCCACGCCGCCACGGCGGCCAGGATGATCGCCGCGACGGCGAGCGCGACCGTGACCGCGCGTGCCCGCGCCGCGCTCCGCGGCGAGACGCCGCCGAGCGCACTCGCGACCGTCGTACGGGACGCGAAGCTGGGATTGCCCAGCGCCTCACTGAACTCCGCCGCGCTAGCGAAGCGGTCGGCGGGGAGCTTCTCGAGCGCCTGGAGCACCGCCGCCTCGACCGGGGCCGGGATGGTGCGCCGCTGCGGGGCCATCGGCCGCGGCGTCTCGGTCAGGACCCGTGCGACGATGGCCTGTGCCGTGGACCCGGTGAACGGGGGGTCGCCGGTCAACATTTCGTAGAGCACGCACCCGAGCGCGTAGACGTCGGAGCGGGGGGTGATCTCCCGCTCTCCCATCGCCTGCTCCGGACTCATGTAGTGCGGGGTGCCGAGCGACATCCCCGTCTCGGTCATCCGGGTACTTCCGGCTTTGCTCGCCGCCAGCGCGATCCCGAAGTCGGCCACCAGCGCCTGCCCGTCGTGCAGCAGGATATTCTCCGGCTTGATGTCGCGGTGGACCACCCCACGGCGGTGGGCGTAGTCGAGCGCCGAGGCGACCTCGCGGGCGATCCGCACCGCGTCGTCGACCGGGAGCTGCTTCTCGCGGGTGAGCCGATCGCGGACCGTCTCCCCCTCGACGTAGGGCATCACGTAGAAGAGGAAGCCGTCGGCCTCGCCGCTGTCGAAGAGCGGGAGAATGTGGGCGTGCTGGAGGTTCGCCGTGGTCTTGATCTCGGAGAGGAAGCGCTCGGCCCCGATCACGGCGGCCAGCTCGGGACGGAGCACCTTGAGCGCGACCTTCCGGTCGTGCTTGAGATCATGGGCGAGGTAGAC
>Ga0209777_10002494_pt1 | contig 24097 bp, 19 predicted proteins | sample FrelakmetHBP12HB_FD_187147 | JGI IMG/M metagenome (GOLD analysis project Ga0209777, IMG submission 187147) | Freshwater lake sediment microbial communities from the University of Notre Dame, USA, for methane emissions studies -HBP12 HB (SPAdes)... | ecosystem: Environmental > Aquatic >... | reverse complement strand
CTTCATGGACCACGTGTGGAGGACGGTCAGGGACCGCGCGTCGAACTCCACCACCGTGCTCGAGTCCTCGTTGTTCACGAAGACGTGGCCCGTCCCGTCGGCCACGGCGAACTCCGGCTTCCCACCCACGGCCACGCTGCCGACCACCGAGTCGGTGGCCACGTCGATGGCCGAGACGTTGCCGGTGCCGCCGTTCATCGTGAGGACGCGGCGCGAGACCGGCTCGAAGATGATCGCGTCGGGGTTGCGGCCTACGTCCGAGATCACCTTCAGCGTCGCCAGCGTCCGCGTGTCGAACTCGGTCACGGTGCCGGCGCGGCCGTTGCTCGTGTAGCCGCGGCCCAGGTCGGGGACGAGGGCGATGCCGTGCACCCCCTCGGTGTTGGGGATGTCCCCCGCGACCGTGAGGCTGTCGGTGTTCACCACCATCACGTGGGTGCCGCGGCTCAGGTACAGGCGGTGCGCGGCGGGATCGGGCGTCAGGTAGTCCCAACCGCCGTCGCCGCCGAGCACGGCGCGGCGCGAGACGTGGTAGCCGGAGTTCCCGGCCGGTTGGACCGGCGCCGGCGGCACCGCCTGCGCCGCGGCGATGGCAGACGTTCCGCAGAGTGCAGCCACCACCAGCGCGGCGACCTTCCCGGTTGAACGCCTCACGACGGACCTCCCGCTCGGTGGGATCCTGCCGACGACTGGGCCTCGAACGCTTCGACATCCTGGTAGTAGCGCCGGGCCATCTCCGCGATGCCGGTGCGGGCGACCCCCGGCATCTCCAGAGATACGCGGGTGCCTTGGTGGCCGTTGCGCAGCTCCATCCGGAGGTTGGCGGTGAGGGCGTTGAGCGCGTGCGTGATGGAGTGCGGCGCGCCGGCCTCCCCAGCCCTCGCCGCGGTAGCGGCCAGCCCTACCGCACCTCGGCGAGCCGCTCGAGCAGCGCGTGCAGCGCTTCCGAACCGATGCTGGTCTTCACCGTGATCAGGATGTTGCCGAAGCTCGCGGTGCCCGTCGTGAGCGGATAGGCCTCCGAGGGCGGCATCACGCGGAGGGCCGTGACGCGCGCCGCACCCGCCCCGCCGCTCACCGCCGCCCCGGCGCGCGTCTCGGTGAGCACGATGCGCTGGCCGCCGTCGGTGAGCTGCACCACCCGCACGCGCTGCCGCGTTCCTGCCGTGGACTTCGAGATGCTCTCGATGGCGAGCCCATCGACGGCCCCCATCGTCCCGCCGAGAATGGTCAGCGCCTCGGCCCGGTCCACGCGACCCCAGCCGCCGTCGGCCAGCTCGCGGTCTGGCTCCGAGGCAGCCGGCGCCCGCGCGAGCGCGAGGTCGACCGCCACCGTGGCGCCGGCGCGGGCGCGGGTGTCTGCGGTCGCCGCGACGTAGCCGTCCGCCGCCGCCTGCACCGACGCCGCGCCGTCGGGGACGTCCCGGATCTCGTAGGAACCCGCCGCATCCGTCACCGCCGCCAGCGCCGTTCCGCGCACGCTGACACGCGCCCGGGCGACCGGCGCGCCGCTGGCGTCGCGCACCACGCCGCGCAGCACGCCGACGCTGGGCGCCGGCATAGCGGGGGGAGCCGCCGCGGGGGCGGCCGCCAGCGGTGCCGCCTGCGCCGGCGCGCCGGGTCGCTGCACGGACTGGACGGGCGGCGCGGGCGCCGCAGCATGTGGAATCACGGGAGCCGCCGCCGCCGCGGTGCCGGCGGCCGGGACGCTCGCATTTGCGGGCGGAGCCGCGACGACCGCCGGCGGCGCCACGCCCCGACCGCGCTGCGCCCCGGTCGCGGGCGGCGGTGCGGACGCCGCCGCTTGCCGAGCCGGCGCGGGGGCCGGCGTCGCCGCGTTCTCGCGCACGCGACCCGCGGAGGTGCGCACGCGGGGCGAGGGCAGCGGCGCCGGGGATTCCCCGGCAGGTGGCGCCGCGGCGACGCGCTGCACGGCGTCGCCAACGGGGGCATGGCGGCCGATACGACCCGCCTGGTAGCCAAGCACGCCGACGAAGGCAAGGCAGGCGAGGACGACAAGCGTCCGTACGGGAGTCGCCTGCGGCTCCGCCGGTGGCGCATCGCCGCTCCAGGCGATCGGCGGCTGCGCCACGTCGTCGCCCCAGCTCAGGTGCCCCATCGTGCGCGGCGGCTGCGGCCGGGCCGAAGCGGTGGGGTTCGTGATCGGGGAGAACCGACTCGGACCCGAGGACGGCAGCAGCGTGAGAGGCGGAGCCGACGGTGGTGGCGCCGCGACGGGCGCCGCCGTGACGCGCACCGACGCAGTCGGCGGCTCCGCCGGAGCGGTGGTGGCGCGCGACGATGCCTCGCTCGCCCGCCGGTGGGCCCGCGACGCCCGCAGCATCTCGGTGGACTCCGCGGGGCTCACCAGCCACTCGATCTCACCGTCCGGAGCACCGGCCGGCCCCGGGGCGGCGGGCGGCGGCGCCGCCACGACCGCCTCGGCCGCGGCAGGTGCGGATGAGGGGGTCGCAACCTCCGGGGCACGGACCGGGGCGGGCGCGCCCGCGAGCGCGCTCGGCGCGACGAACGACGGCTCCGCTCCTGGAGCGAATTCCGGCACGCGCGCCGACCAGTCCCGCTCGCGCGCCTCCACATCGACCAGCCGCCGCGGCCCGGTGGTCCGTTCCCCCGGGCCCGCGGGGCGCACCGGCATGGCAGCGCTCGCGACCATCCCGCCGAACCACTCGCGGTCGGACGCGCGCCGTCCGCCGGCGTGCCCGGGCCGCCGGTCGTCCTCGCGGCGCGGACCGCGCCGTCGCTCCTCGTAGTACAGCCCCCACGACGCGTTCGCGACACACCGGCGGTCGAGACCCGCGCGGCGCTCGAAGTGGCGCCGGTCGGCGCCGGTGCGGCGGTCCGGATTACGACGATCGAATTGCGGTGCCGGCGCCGCCGGAGGTGCCGGCTGTATGGCGCGAGGGGGCGGCGCGACGGACTGGCGCGCGGCCACCGGCGGCGCGACGGACTGGCGCGCGGCCAGCGGCGGCGCGACGGACTGGCGCGCGGCCAGCGGCGGCACGACGGGCGACCGCCGCCCGGCCGACGGCGCAGGAGGAGTCGGCGGTGCGGGCGCGGACGCGACCGCGGGCACCCGCGCCGCGGCTGCGGGACGCGCCACAACCTGCGGCTCGGTGGCGCGCGCCCCGATCTTGGGCGCCGACTTCCGCGCGGCCGGCTGCGGCGGCGCGACGGCCTGTGTCACGGCGGCGGCCCGGGGCCGCGACGTCCGCGCGGCCCGCGATTCCTCCGGCACGTCGGTCGGCACCGAGGCGGCGACCACGACGCCCGACCCCTCCGTGCGGCGCACCTGGACCGTCCGCAGCCGCTCCGCGCAGGTCGGGCAATCCACGATGTGCCGCCCGGCCTCCTTGCGCCGCTGCGGGTCGGCGAACTCCGCCTCGCGCACCACCCACGCCAGCAGCTCGCGGTAGTCGAGGTGGCGGATGTGGCCGCGCCGCTCCACCAGTCGCGCGAACCCCGCCATGATGAGTCCATAGAGCGCCTTGCCGACATCGAACTCGCTCATCCCCATGGCGTCGATGACCCCCGCCACGTCGTGCGTGCCGTCGAGCAGCGGCAGAATGCGGCGCTGCTCTTCGGTGAGGTCGTCGGCAGAGATGGCGTGGGCGTCCCGCGTCCGCCGGTACACGAGATCGAACGACGGGACCTTCTTCTGGATAAGGCTCCACTCGTCCACCCGGCGCGCGCCCTCGAGGAGCAGCCCCTCGGCGTCGAGCGTCTCGGAGAGGAACTGGTGCGGCGGGCGACGGTCGGTGTTGAAGGTGAAGGCGCCCTGCTTCAGCGTGAACAGGTAGTAGACCGCCTCCTCCACCTGGAGGCGCACGACCCGTTCCAGCTCGGAGCGCTCGATGGCCCCCGAGTCGAGGAGGGTGCGGCCCAGCTGCTTCTTGCTGTTCCGCTTCTGGTCCGCGAGGGCGCCTTCGAGCTGGTCCCGCGTGATGCGGCCGCTCTTGACCAGGATGTCCCCGAGGCGGTCGACCCGGTTGTCGACGGCGGCGTAGCTGATGCGGCCGGCGTCGAGGTAGATCTCGCCGTGCATGTCGCCGTCGAGCACGGAGAGACACCCGGTCTTCCGCCCCAGCGTCAGCAGCTGGAGCACGTCCGGCAGGCCGGCTTCCTCGATGTTCCCGTGGATCGCCACTACACGCGCCCCTCGCCGTGCGCCGCCGCCCCGCCGCCGATGCGGCGGGCACCCGGCCGGCGCCCCAACCATGCAGTATGGCACCGCCGCCCGCGCGACGGCAGCCCCGTCCTCGCGCCCCCTCCGCGGCTCACGGGGCCGGCTCCAGTCGCAGCTGCAGGTCCTCGAACCGCTTCTCGCCGGCGCCCGGCGGCACGAAGATGCTGAGCGGCGGCGCGACGGCGTGGAGCCCCTGGAGCACCGCGTCCGGCAGCGTCACCTCGTACTCGCCCGGCGGCACCGCCGCCTTGTAGAAGCCGCCGTCGCCAAAGGTGAGGATCGTGATCTCGGTGCCGGTGTTGAGCTCGCGGAGCACCACCGGCACGCCCGCCAGCGCCCGCTCCCCCATCACCACGAAGCCCGAGACCTCCGCGCCGACGACGACCGGGATCTGGATCACCCCGAAGGCGTTGGGCAACGGGCGCACCCGCATCACCGGGGCCGGGAGAATGAGGTGCGGGTTCTCGAAAGAGAGGGTGTCCACCTGGATCTGGACCGCCTCGGACGGGACCAGGCCCCACACCGAGAACCGCCCGTCCGCGTCGGTGGTGGCCGCCCACCCGCCCACGTTCACCGGGATGCCCGCGAGCCCCGGCTCGCCGGGATCCTGAACGCGGTTGCCGTTGTCGTCGCGGAACAGCAGGCCCGAGATCCCGCCGCGGCCGACGTCCGACCCGTCGCCCAGGCGCAGCAGCCGCGTGCGCGGGTCGAACGCGACGGAGCCGTACGCGAACGTCAGCGCTTCGGAGCCGGCGTTGGTGGTGGCGCGGCTGTGCACGCCCATGCGCGGTCCCGGCATCGCGGTCGTGAAGGCCAGCTCGAGGCTCAGGCCCGTCCCGCGGAACCACCCCAGCGCCCCGTCCACCCGCAGCGCGTTGGCGATGCGGCGCCCCACCGAGGCGCGCAGCGCCGTCAGTCCCTCGGTCGGCTCGAAGGCGAGCTGGCCCTGGATGGTGGCGGTGCGCAGCCACTTCCAAGACCCCATCAGGTTCGCGTCGGCGCTGGCGTCGACCGTGAAATGGCGGTTCGGCGCAGCCCCGGTCTGATCGAGGGCGCTGTACAGCAGGCCGAGCTCGTAGCGGATGTACCCGACGCGAGTCGCCGCCGACACGCGCTCGACGTCCTGCAGCATCGTCGGGCCCGTCGAGTGCACGCCGGCGCCCTGGAAGAACAGGGCGCCCTGCATCCAACCGGGCCGCCAGTAGAGCGTCGTCTCGAGCCGGTTCGTCTCCGCGAACGTCCCGCTGTAGGCCGCCCCGACCTCCGCGTAGTGCGTGTAGCCGCCCGTGACGTGCAGATCGGTGGTGGGCTCGTACTCGACGGTGGTGCGCAGGTGCCCGTTCACCACGGCCTCGCCCGTCACCGCGACGGCCGGCAGCGGCGCGGCCGACACCGCCGCGTACGGCTGCCACAGGTTGCCGTTCAGCCCGCTGAAGAACGCCTCCCACCCCCCCTGCACCGTCACCTGGCTCGAGAGCCCGTAGCGCACGTCGGCGTCCATCAACCCCTTGCACGGGTCGTACTGGCAGGCGCCGGCCGCCACGCTGTATTCGAACTTCCCCTCCGGCAGCCGGCTGAACGGGACGCGGATGGTGCGCTTCTGGCTGATGACCTGGCCCTGCGGTCCGTAGGTCACGACCTCGAGCGGATTCTGTCCGTAGCGCAGCTGCAGCGGGACGCGGAAGGCCCCGAGGGCGTCGGCGTCGGCGTAGGCCAGGAGCCGGCCGCCATCGTACAGCTCCACTTCCCAGCCGGGGGCCACCACCCCCTTGAACGGCTGGACGTCGAACTCCGTGGACCGGGTGTAGGGCGCGTTAGTCAGCACGAAGCCCTGCAGCAGCCGCGAGCGGAGCCCGCTGGACTGGACGTCGCCGACGCGCGCCTGCCGCAGCCACGTGCCGGACGGCCACGAGCGCGACCACGACCCTTGCAGGTCCGCCGCCGAGGAACCGGCGGCGCTGAACACCTGCGGGCGGAGCTCCGCGCTCCCGCCGAGCAGCGCCGCGCCGAAGCCGAGGTTCAGGGCGAACTGGTCGGTCGGCCCGCCGGTGGCGGCGGTGAGGGACCACGACATCACCGCACCGTCCACGGGGCGCTCGCGCAGCGGGATCTCCAGCATTCCGGGGAGGAGCTGGCCGCCGGCGCCCGCCGCGAGCATCTGGCGCCGCCGCTCGCGGCGCGCGCGCTGGATCACCGGCAGGCCCCCCGACTGTCCGACCATGACCGAGAGGTTCGCCCACTCGACGCTGGTGCTGACCCCGAGCACCCGGTCGAGCACGCCGGTCGCCACGAACAGGTCGCCGTCGTACCAGATCACGTCCGTCGTGTCGTAGTCGAGCCGCTCGGGGCCGCGCATCAGATCGCGCGCCGAGGGTCGGAACCGCAGCGGCACGTGCCCGGGCTCGAGCACGGCCAGCACAGAGTCGTGCAGCACGAACGCGTCAATCTGCACTTCGGCCGCGTCGAGGAACGCGTGCAGCGGCAGGAGCAGCTTCGTGCCGAAGGCGAGGGCCGAGACCACCAGCGAGGGCCCGTTGGAGATGTCGAGCCGGACGACCGCCTCGACGTAGGCGGTGTCCCCCGGCGCGCCGTCGACGCTGCGCGTGGGCGGCTCGGCGGGCACCGTCTGCGCGGCCAGGCGGGCGGGGCACACGGCCAGCAGCGCCGCCGCGGACGCGACCGCCAGGCGCAGGGCCTGGCGGCGTGGGGCGGAGCCCCGGAGCGGAGACGGTGCCGCGCCCACGCCGCCCTAGCCCACGCGCACCGCGGCCGAGTCCATCACCGTGGGCGCCGGAAGGACCCTGTCCGCCGGGAGGTCGGGGCGCTCCGCACGCACGCGGAAGCGGACCCTGTAATCGCCCGGGTCGAGCGTACCCGTCGGGAACGAGAAGCGCCTGGTCAGCGGATAGAAGACGGACAGCGCGGCCGACCAGTGGCGGACCACGGCGCCGCGCGCGTTCACGAGCTCGACGTCGGCGGTGCCGTGGTAGGCGGCGTTGCCCTCGCGCGCCATCCGCGCCCAGACCGTGAGGGAGTCTCCCTCGGCCTCGACGTTCATCCCCCGCACCGTCACACCGGTGGTCACGTGACCCTTGCGATACGTCACCGACGTCACGAGCCGGATCTCGAGATTGACCGCCGCCCGCACCGTGCTGTCCGCCCCCGCCACGCGCAGCGACGCGCCGCGTCCGGTGATGATCATCCGGGTCCAGTACTCGCCATCCGGGAGGTTCTCGGGGGGCCGCGCCAGCAGCCGCACGACCTGCTGCGACTTCGGCGCGAGGAGTACGCGCTGCGGGAAGGCGCGTATCCACTCCGCGGCCGAGGGGAACTCGGGTCCCGGGTCCTCGACGAAGCGGACGTACGGCGTGCCCGCGGAGTCGGCGTCGAGGAAGCCGAACTTCAGCTCGACCGTGGCCTCCTCCGGGCTGTCGCCGGAGTTGCCGATGGTCACCTGCGTAGAGCGCGTGCGGTCGTCCATGAAGACCGCCGTCGGCGCGACGTAGATCGCCTCGATGATGGCGGGGAGACAAACGGCCGCGAGGACGGTGGCCGCGGCGACCCGCAGTGCCGGCGCGAGACGGGGACGCATCGTCAGGTCCCCAGGTCGAAGACGGTCAGGTAGATGGTGCCACGGTACGCGCCGCCGGTCTGCGGCCGCGCGGGGAGCGCCGTGCCGCCGATGCGCAGGAACAGCCGCCCGCTGGCGCCGAGGCTGCCGATGACCGGCGCGTGGGGGTCGAACGAGAGGCCCTGCGATCCGAGGGTCCCGCTGAAGTCGGCGAACCCGTCCCGTGGCCCGAACAGAAGGGGGAGGCGGGCGCCGCCGTCAGCGGTGAGCGCCGCCGGCAGCACGAGCTCGACCCGCACGCTCGCGCCTGCGGGTCCCTGCACCTGGAAGAGCCCGGCGTTGTGGGCGTCGGCAGCGGACACCGACACCGGGATGCCGGGGAAGACCGTACCGAAGTTCAGTTCGTTGAGAGAGAGCGCCAGCAGGGGCGGGACGACGGGGACGACCCGAGACTGCGCACGCAGCGGCGCGACGCCCAGAGGGAGCGCCGCGCACGCCGCGAGCAGGGTCACCACGAACGATCCGCCCATCGAGGGCCGGCGACCGTACCGGTCGGCGCACCACCACCTAGCGACCACCATCCGCAGGGTGCTGCGCGACCGGCACGTGGTTCACGGACGAGTGCTCCGTCGCCGCTGGCTGACTAGTACGCCACCGTCAGGGTGACCGTGCCGGTGTAGGCACCGGTGGTCGATCCGACCGGCGGCGACACCGTGCCGGAGATGCCGACCGTCAGGTTGCCCAGCGCATCCGTCGTGGTGAAGAACGGCGCGTTGGGGTTGAACGTCGTGTGGGTGCCGGGGTACGGCGCCCACAGCAAGCCGTCGGTCGAGCCGAAGGTGATCGGGATCGTCGCGCTGCCCGAGCCCGTCAGCACCGTCGGGAGGGTGAAGGTGACCGACACCGGCGTGGTCGGCTGGCCCGAGATGTTGAACCGGCCGGCGTCCGCCGCGAGACTCGCCGGCGTCGCCGGCGACCCGGCGGCGACGACGCCGAAGTTGAGGTCGTTCACCCCGGCCGCCGTGAGCGGCGCGATGCCGGACACGTGCGCGACCGCACTGATGGACGCCATCGCCGACGTTTGCGCCGCGGCCGGCGCCGTGATTACGGCGGCGGCGAACAGCACCGCTGCGAATGCTGCGGTCGAACGCGAACTCCGCGACATCTGCTCCTCCTGTGCCATGATGGGGACCCTGCTGCGAACACGACCGAACCTGACTACTAACAGGTACGCGCGTGCAAGACGCAAGCCATTCACAGCAAAGTGGGCGCAGATAGTAACAAGTTGCAAGAAAAGAACTTACAACAGCAGTATCAGAGCAGAGTGATGGCGAGAGGGCGGAATCGGCGCCACCAGTGTGGCGCCTGCGCAACGACTACAGGCCGAGCGTGTGGCGTCGGCGCTAGTTTCCCAGATACGTGACGGAGACCTGGACGGTGGTCCCGGTGCCGCCGCGGGCATCGGCGAACCGCGAGGCAACCTGGACCTCGGTGCGGGACCCGCTCTGGACGGAAACGACGCCGAGTCCGGCGATCCAGAGCTGGCGCGACGCGGGCTGCGGATCGGTGCGCACCGCCGCGGCCGAAGCGGGCTGCGGGCTCGAGCGCACCGCCGCGGGGGCCACCGTCGCCGAGTCGGCGAGGAACCGGGTGGCGATGTAGGAATCGATGACGTAGGCCGACGCCTGAATCGTGGCCGGCCGCTGCGCCATCGCGGGGCGGGCGAGGATCGGCGCCACGGCCAGCCCAGCGGCGAGCAGCGCAACGCCGAGTCCCCGCTTCCCGGGGAGGTTCCGCGCCGATGCTTCGGCCGAGCGCTGCGACGATGTCGTTTCCATCTGGACCCAATCTCGGTCCAGAGGCTCCGCGCCAACATTCGATAAATCGGAGGTCCGATGTGAGACTACGCCGGAGACTTGTAGGGGAAACCGCGCTTGGGCCACGCGCGCCCCGGGACACTTCCGCCTGCAACACGACGGGCCGCCACCCGGCGGCCCGTCTCGACTCTCGTGCAATAGCAGGGGAGGGACTCGAACCCTCGACACCGGCATTATGAGTGCCGTGCTCTAACCACCTGAGCTACCCTGCCCTGACTTCGGCCGTCAGCCGTCAGCCATCGGCCGTCAGATCCACCACTAGCCCCCACAGCAAACGGCCGGCCCTGGGGGACCGGCCGACAAAGTAGCGGGGGCGGGATTTGAACCCGCGACCTTCGGGTTATGAGCCCGACGAGCTACCAGGCTGCTCCACCCCGCGGCGTGGAGGCAAACCTAGTGGTGGAGCCTGCCCCGGTCAAGCCGGAGACGCGCCCTCGTAGAGCACCCTTCGGGCCGGCGCAGCCCCACCCGCGGAGCCGCGCGGACCCCGCTCCAGCTGCTGCCCCTCAGCGCCTCTTGTGCGCCGGCTTCGCCGTCGCCGCAGGCGCCGGCGGCACCGTGGACTCGTGGTCCGCGCTGATCTTCCAGCCATCCGCCGTGCGCAGGTACACCGCCGTCCACGCCTCATGCATCGGCGTCTCCACTCCTGCGGAGTCCTTCATCGTGCCGCCGATCATCGCGGTCAGCACCACCACGTCGCGGTCGAGCACCGTGAAGTGCTTGTCGCTCAGCGCGACGTGGAACGCGGTTCCGGGACGCAGGGAGGCGCGGACGCCCTTCACGAGCGAGTCGTACGTCGGGAAGATCATCCCGTACTCGGCGTGCATCCGGTCGCTTCCGCGAACACCGTACGAAAGGTACGTCTCCGCTGTGGGGTGGTTGGCCAACGCGGCCAGGAGCTGCGAGGCCACCTGGTCTACGCTGTCGGCAAGTGCCTTCTTCTGCGCGTCGGTGAGCGGTTGGGGCTTGTTGCATGCAGCGAGTGCGAGCACCGCCGCAGCGGCCATCACGGTGCGGAATCTCATGGGCACCTCACGACTGTGAACGACACCGCCCGGTCCCACGGCGCCACGGCGCCACGCCCCACCGACATCGGAGCCCGGGACCGGCGCGGGCGCCCAGCGCTGGTCGCAGGGAGCACCGTCCTACCGCCTCTTGCGCGCCGGCTTCGCGGTCGCCGCAGGCGCCGGCGCCGGCGGGAACGACGCGTGCTCCGCCTGGACCTTCCACCCGCCTGCCATCCGGACGAACACCCCTGTCCACGCGAACCGCATCGTCGTCTCGACCCCCGCCGAATCCTTCCCCGTGCCCACCGCCATCGTCGAGTACACCGCCGCGTCCCGGCTCAGGACAGTGACCTGCGGCGTCGCGAGCGTGTAGTGGATCTTCACATGCGGACTGCCGTACATCGCTCGCACGGACGCCGCGATCGCGTCGCGGTTCGCATGGATCGTCCCGTTCTCGACCGACTGGACGCCGTTCCCCGGCGCGTACGTGGCGAGGATCGAATCCGCGTTCCCCGAGTTGTACACCGCGAGGAACGGGCCAGCCACGAACTGCGCCAGGCTGTCGGCCAGGGCCGTCTTCTGCTGCTCGTCCAGCGGGGGCTTGGCGCAGGCTGCGAGCGCGAGCACCGCAACGCCGGCCAGCATCGTGCTGAATCTCATCCGGACCTCGTGAGTGGTGGTTGCGGCCGAACATACGGCTCCACTCGCCACCGCGCCAATCGCGCGCGACAATGAGGAGTATTCCACTCGTAATTCGCTCGCTGCCCCGGCCGGAAACACGCGCGGCGCGGGTCTCCCCGCGCCGCGTGCCCATCACTCATCACCTATCACCCCTCACCTATCACCTATCACCCATCACCCATCACTCATCACCTCACCGTCGTGTCCCTCGGCACCACCTGGTACAGTATCTCCCCCGGGCGGATCATCCCGTACAGTTCCCGCGCGACCCGCTCCTGCACCACCGGATCGGTGGCGAGCGCCTGCTGCTCGCGGACGAGCGAGTCCACCTCGAGGCGCAGCCGCGCGATAGCCTCGCGCTCCCCGCGCGCCTGCTTCCGGAGGGCGAGGAGGTCCATCGTCCCGTACTCCCCGCCCTCGACGGCGTAGTACGCCATCCCGGCCACGACGAGGGCGCCGAGGAGCTGCCGGGCGCGCATCACCCGGCGCTCCCCGCGCGTCGGGCCGGCGCCCTGCGGAGTCGCGCGCCGACGCCCCCGGACACCGGCCCGGCCTCAGGCAACGTAGAGCGACTTCCCTGGATACTCGGCGACGTCGCCTAGCTCCTCCTCGATGCGCAGGAGTTGGTTGTACTTCGCCACCCGGTCCGTGCGGCTGGCGCTGCCCGTCTTGATCTGCCCCGCACCGACGGCGACCGCCAGATCGGCCATGAACGTGTCCTCGGTCTCTCCCGAGCGGTGGGAGATCACCGTCCCGTAGCTGCTGCGCCGCGCCAGGTCGATGCACTCCAGCGTCTCCGTCACCGTCCCGATCTGGTTCAGCTTGATGAGGATGGCGTTGGCGATCCCCTCGTCGATGCCGCGCGAGAGGCGGTCCATGTTCGTGACGAAGATGTCGTCGCCGACGATCTGGATCCGGTCGCCGAGCGCCTCGGTGAGCTTCCCCCACCCTTCCCAGTCGTCCTCCGCGAGGCCGTCCTCGAGGGAGACGATGGGGTACTTGTCCACCCAGCCGGTGTAGAGCGCGACCATCTCTTCGGCGGTGCGCGCCGTGTTGTCCGACTTCTTGAAGACGTAGCGGCCGTCCTGGTAGAACTCGCTCGCCGCCGCGTCGAGGGCGATCACGACGTCCTCGCCGGGCTTGTACTTCGCCGCCTCGATGCCGGCCATCAGCGCCTCGAGCGCCGCCTCGTTGGACTTGAGGGTGGGCGCGAAGCCCCCCTCGTCGCCGACGGCGGTCGAGAGGCCCTGCTTGGAGAGCACCTTCTTGAGCGCGTGGAACACCTCGACGCCGATGCGCAGCCCCTCGCGGAACGACTCGGCGCCGACGGGGACGATCATGAACTCCTGCACGTCCACGTTGTTCGACGCGTGCGCGCCGCCGTTGAGGACGTTCATCTGCGGCACGGGGAGGACGTGGGCCATCGCCCCGCCGAGGTAGCGGTAGAGGGGGATGCCGGCGTCCCGCGCGGCCGCGCGCGCGACCGCCATCGAGACCGAGAGGATGGCGTTGGCGCCGAGGCGCCCCTTGTTGGGCGTGCCGTCGAGGTCGATCATCTCGCCATCCACGGCGATCTGGTCGCTCGCCTCCATGCCCTCCAGGCGCGGGCCGATGGTCTCGTTGACGTTGCGGACCGCGTCGAGCACGCCCTTGCCGCCGTAGCGGGTGGCGTCGCCGTCGCGCAACTCGACGGCCTCGTGCTCGCCGGTGGAGGCGCCGCTCGGGACGGCGGCGGTGGCGGTCACCCCGGAGGCGAGGACGACCTCGGCCTCGATCGTGGGGTTGCCGCGGCTGTCGAGGATCTCCCTCGCGTGTACGTCGATGATGGTGCTCATAGTGGGCGAACCTTATCCGGGGGTGATGGACGCGTCAACGCTCCGCGCGCGCAGCGCGGCGACGGCGTCGCGCAAGCGTTCAGTGAAGGCGTCGCGGTCGTCGTACGTGAGTCCCGCCGCGTCGAGCGGCGGGCCGAAGAACAACTGCACGGGGTGCGGCCGCACGATGATGGAGCCTTTGGGGAGAATGTCGAAGGTGCCAGCGCAGTAGCACGGTACCACCGTCACGCCCGCGGCGATGGCGAGGACCGCCGGCCCCTTCTTGAACGGGAGGAGGAGGCCGCTGCGGCTGCGCGTCCCCTCCGGGAACACCACGACGTGCATCCGGCGCTTCACCAGCGTCTCCGCCGCGATCTCGTAGGCGGCGAAGGCCTGCTTGCGGTTCTGCCGGTCGAGGCGGATGTGGCCGAGGTAGTGGAGCGCCCAGCCGAAGAAGGGGACGAGGAACAGCTCCTTCTTGGCGACGAACCGCGCCCGCACGGGGAGGGATGCCATCACCGCGAGCATGTCGAAGAACGACTGGTGGTTGCACGCGATGATCTGCGGGCCCTTGGGGGCGACGTGCTCCAGCCCCTCGATTCTCACCTCGACCCCGGCCGCACGGAGCAGTTGCCGGGAGTAGACGCGCCCCACCCGGTCGCGGAAGTCCCCCGGGCGCTGGGGCCGATGGAACCACGCCAGCAGCATGATCCACGACGCGTACGCGATGGTGAGGACGACGAGCGCGGCGAGGTAGGCAATCTGGTGCATCTCAGCGCCCCTCCCCCGCGAAATGGTCGAAGCCGCGCGGCAGGGCGACCGGCACGCCGCGCAGGAACGCCCTCGCGCCCGGCTCGGCCTCCACGACGCCAATGACGGTGAGGGGGACTGGCGCGGCACGCAGCATCGCTTCCGTCGTCCTGGCGGGCAGCGCGGCCAGGAGCTCGTACTCCTCGCCGCTCCGCGCCGCGAACGCCCAGACCGGCTCCCCCGCGACCTGGGCCTCGCGCGCCGCCGCGGCGTGCACCGGAATCCGGTCCATCTCGAGGCGTGCGCCCACCCGCGACGCGGCCAGCAGGTGCTGGAGGTCGCCGCCGAGGCCGTCCGAGATGTCGATCATCGCCCGGGCGCCGAGGCGCACGAGGTAGGCCGCCGCCTGGTGGCGCGGCTCCGGGCGCGCGAACCGGTGCCGCGCGTCGCTCGACGGCTCGCGCCCCGCCTGCCAGGCCGTGAGGGCCGCGAGCGGGCCCCCGAGGCTCCCCGTCACCACCAGCACGTCGCCGGGGCGGGCGCCGCTGCGCCGCACCGGCGCGTCGCACCGCCCGAGCACGCAGCAGTCCACGACCAACTGCGGCGCGCGGGTGAGGTCGCCACCGACGATCACGGCGCCCGCGTGCCGCACCGCCTCACCCACGCCGTCGGCCACGGCGTGCAGCGTGGCCTCGGGCTCCTGCTCCGGCGCGCCGAGGGCGAGGAGGAGGGCCGCCGGCTCCGCGGCCACGGCCGCGAGGTCGGAGAGCGCCGCCGCCGCAGCGCGGTAGCCGATCTCCTGCGGGCTCAGCCAGTCGCGGCGGAAGTGCACGCCCTCGACGGAGAGGTCGATCGAGACCGCGAGGGTCGCGCCCCCCACGTCGACGAAGGCGCAGTCGTCGCCCAGCCCCTTCGCCAGGTACTTCCACCGCTCCGCCATCTGGCGGATGCGGTCGAACTCGCGGCCGGGGCCGAGCGGGGTCGAGAGGGGTCCGCTCACGGGGTCAGCACCCGCCGCAGGAATCGCACCACACCTCCCGGGGTCGCGACCCACACATCTTCGTCGTCCGCCGCGACGTCGTTCACCGGCAGGGGCAGGTCGCCCGTGGAGGTGAGGGCGCGCCACACGTCATGCACGGGCTGGTAGAAGGCGAGGCCCTGCGTGCCGCCGAGCCAGAACCCCGCGCGGTCGGCCGCCGCCGCCGTGATCTCCCCGATCGGCGTGCCCGGCGGGTCCACGATGCGCCACGTCCCCCCGGCGCGCACCGCGAGCCGCGTCGGCATCGCGGCGAGGATCGTGTCCCCCCGCACGGCGAGGGCGACGACCGGCTGCCGGAACGCCGGCGCGTCGGGCTCGACCAGCGCCGGCGTGGTAGTGCCGGGCATCAGCACCAAGAGCCCGACGGGCGAGCCGATCCACAGCGTGTCGTCGGTGACGGCGAGCGCGAGCACCCCGGGGTCGATGGACGCCACGGCCTGGGCCGGCTCGCGTCCTCCGTCGTCGGCCGCGACCGCGATGCCCGAGGCGGTCCCGATCCAGACCCCGTCGCTCGCCCGTGCGAGAGCGCGCACGTCGGCGGAGCGGAGCCCGTCGCGCTCGACGTAGACGCGCGCCGGTCCGCCGTCGCGCGGGACCCGAAGCGCCCCCGCGTTGGTCGCCGCCCAGATCGCGCCGCGGGTGAGGAGGAGCCGCCGCACCCGGGTGCCCGGGAGGCCGGAGAAGCCGCCGCGCAGATACTCGAACTCCGAGAGGTCGGGACGGAAGCAGGCGATCCCGCGCTGGGCGAACCCGGCGCGGAGATCGGCGGCGGCGCAGACCCGGTCCCGCTCCACGGCGATGGCGCCGGTGGCGGTGCCCAGGAGCCCGGAGGGCAGCCGGTCGGTCCGGTACGACCCGAGGTCCAGCTTCCAGACGCCGTTCCCCGCCGTGCCGACGTACGCCTCGCCGCGGACCGCCGCGACGGCGGCGGAGGTCATCGGCGTCATCCGGAGCTGGGCGTCGCGCTCGATAGTGAGGCGCACCGCCTCGAGGCCGGGCGCGGCGGCGAGGAGGTCGCGCAGGGTCAGCGGCGCGATCCGGCGGCCCGGCGGCGGCCCCGCGGCCACCGGGTCGGCGCCGATGCCGTTCTTCCGCACGAAATACCACCCGCTCTGCGTGTGGAAGTAGGCCCCGCGGGACGGGTCGCCGGCATCGAGCGCGACGAGGTCGGCGAACCCCGGCAGCGGCCCGCCGTCCCAGCGCCTGCCGAAGGGGTGGTACGCGGCCCACACGCCGTTCCCCGCGAGCCACGCGGTGTCGTCGGAGGGGTCCGCGACCATCACGGTGACGGGGCCGCCGGGGAAGCCGTCGGCGCGGTCCAGGATGTCCCGCAGCGTGTCGAAGCCGCGGTCGTAGAGGACGAGCGCGTCGGGCGTGGCGGAGAAGACGTACGCCTGCGTCACCGCGACGGCGGTGACGCGCGTCAGGTCGGTGAGGACGATCCGCTCGTCGGAGCGCCACAGCCGGCTGGGCGCGCCCTGCGCGCGGAGGGGAGCCGCGCCGCTCCCGCCCGCGGCGAGGAAGACGGCGAGGACCGCGGCGGCACGCACTAGTGGATGGACGGCGCTTCGAGCCGCACGACCATCGGCGGATCGCAGGCCTGCGCGCGCTCCTCCAGCGAGCGCCACAGCGGCGAGAGGACGCCGAGGAGGTCGTCGGGGCGGAGCGAGCGGACGGAGCGGTGCTGCGCGACATCCTCCGCGGTGCGGCCGTGGACGTGGGCCGCCGCCGCCCCGGCGGTCTGGCCCGGCGCGCCGCGCGCCAGCCACGCCGCCGCCATCCCGGCAAGGACGTCGCCCGTCCCGCCGGTCGAGAGGCCGGGATTCCCCGCCGCGGAGACGAGGAGGGGCAGCCCCGGCGCGGCGATGATCGTCGGAACCCCCTTCAGCAGGACCGCCTGGCCCAGCCGGTCCGCGGCCTCCTGCGCCGCCGCGAAGGGGTCTCGCCGCGTCCCCTCCGCGAGGTCGGGAAAGAGCGCGGCGAACTCCCCCTTGTGCGGCGTCAGCAGCGCGATGCGCCCCGCGAGAAGCGTGCGCAATTCGTCCACCGCGCCGCGGAAGGCGAGCAGCCCGTCGGCGTCGATCAGGACGCTGCCCTGCACCTCCCGCAGCACCGCCCGCGCGAACGCGTCGCGCGCCACCCCGCGGCCGAGCCCGGGGCCGAGCACCACCGCGTCGGCCCAGGCAAGGGCCTCCGCGAGGGCCGGCTCGAGCTCGGGGCCGAGGGCGGTGGGGACGCACATGATGTCGGGGCTCTGCGCCTGCGCGGCGCGGACCGAAGGCTCCGACGCGCAGATCTTCACGAGCCCGGCGCCGGAGCGCGCGGCCGCCTTGGCGGCGAAGAGCGCCGCGCCGGCCATCCCCTCGCTCCCGCCCACCACGGCGATCCGGCCCCGGTCGCCCTTGTGCATCTCGGCGCGGAAGGGCGGCAGCACCTCGCCGAGCCAGCGGTCGGTCACGACGCCCGGCCACCGCGGATCGGGGGGCGGGAACCCGATCTCCATGACGACGATGTCGCCGCACACGGAACGCTGCAGGAGGTGGCCGCGGCGGAACCCGCCGAAGGTGACGGTGAGGTCGGCCCGCACGCACGGCGCCGAGACGGTGCCGTCGGTGAGGTCGAGGCCGGTCGGACCATCCACCGCCGCCACCGGGACGCCGAGCCGCATCAGCTGTTCGACCGCAGACGCCGCGGCGCCGCGCGGCGGCCCCTTTGCGCCGGTGCCGAGAGCCGCGTCCACCGCCACGCCGCACGGGCCCCAGGCGTCGTCGAGGGCCACCACGCGGCACCCCGCCATCTCCGCGAGCGCACGGTTGGCGGCGTTGTCGGGCGAGGGCTCCCCCTCGAGCGCGACGCAGGTGACGCCGATCTCGAGCGCGGCGAGGGCCCGCGCCGCGACGAAGCCGTCGCCGCCGTTGTTCCCGGCGCCACACACGATCACGACGCTCGACGGGAGGCGCGCCGCGTACTCCCTGGCTACGGCCGCCGCCACCGCGCGGCCGGCCGACTCCATGAGGACGCGCGAGGGGATCGCGAAATCCTCGCGGGCCACACGGTCCCACGTGGCCGCCTCGCCGGCGGACAGGACGGGCACGACGCTCATCGGACGATCACTCCCGCGTAGCTCACCACCCGGTCATCATCGCCGGTGACCTCCCCCGAATGGCTCCGGTGCACCACCTCCGCGGTGGTGGCGCCGAGGAGCCGGGCGGCGTGCAGCACCGCCGCGGCGGGGACCCGGCCGCACATCGTCACACGGTGTCGCGCCGTCACCGCCAGGAGCTCCTCGCCGTCGAGGCGCGCCACGGCGCCGAGGGCGAGCGCGTCCTTCGCGGCGTTCACGGCGGCCGCCTCGTAGTGGTTCATGTCGGAGCTGGCCACGAGCAGCACCGGCTCGTCCCAGCCGCGGACCACCTCGGCGAGCGCCACGCCCAGCCGCTCCGTGCGCGGCCAGTCGCCCCAGCCGAGCACCACCGGCACCACCGCGACGCCGGGGTTGCGCGCGAGAAGGAACGGCAGGTGCACCTCGATCGCGTGCTCCCGCTCGTGCGCCAGCGGGTCGTCCTCCAGGAGGTCGCACGCCGCGAGGAGCGCCGCCGCCAGCGCCTCGTGGACCGGCACGTCCCCCACCGGGGTCCGCAGCGAGCCGGACGCGTACACGCTGCCGCCGCTCCGGGCCCTGGCGAGGCCCGTGTGGTTGGGCGCCAGGAGCACCACGGCCCGCGGCACCTCCAGGCGGGCGTAGACGTGCGCCGCGGTGCGCCCCGAGTAGGGGTAGCCGGCGTGCGGCGCGATCGCCGCGACGGCGCGCACGCTCGGCGCCGCCGCCTCGCGGATCAGGACGTCGACCGTCTGGCGGAGTGCATCGGGCCCGCCCGGGTAGAACAGGCCCGCGACGGCAGGAGGCCGCGCTCGCAGGGGGACTACTTGTACGACTGGCCGATGGCGCGGCCGAAGGAGATCTCCCCGTTGTCGATCCGGATGTTGAAGCCGCACTCCGGATTCGTGCAGACCCAGGCCTTGTACGTGATCGGCGCCCCATCACGGCCGTAGTCCGACAGCGGGATCAGCACGCCCTTCGAGCACTTCTGGCACGGCGGCAATTCCAGGTCGCCCATGTGGCCACCTCCCGACCCCGGGACCCCTACACCTCCTGCAGATCCTCCCGCCACGCGCCCCACGGATAGCCGTGCTCGAACGCGTCGCCGAAGGTGAAGACGTCGTGGAAGTCCTCCTCGCGGTCCTCCTCGCGGCGGACCAGCAGCCCGGCGTCGATGAGCGCGTAGACGATGGCGCCGAAGTCCGCCGTGCGGCGGATCCCCCAGTGCTCGAGGACGGTGCGCGCCAGGAGGCCGTATTGCACGAGGGCGAAGTCGCGGCAGGCCCGGCTCAGCTCCTCGCCGGAGATGTGCCGCCGCTCGGGGAGGCGCGACTGCTCGTACTCGAGCGCCGCCAGGACGAAGAGGAAGGCCCGCTCGTCGTAGCGTCCCGCCCGGGCGCGGATCCGCGCCACCAAGTCGTCGGTGAAGTCCAGCTGGCCGCTCACGTTGGCGGGGCCTTGGGCACCAGGGCCGCCGCGAGCACCTCGTCCACCGTCCTGACCGGCCGGATCTCCAGCACGCGCCTGACCTCCTCGGGAACCTCTGCGACGTCGGCGGCGTTCCGCTCGGGCACCATCACCAGCCGCAGGCCCGCGCGCGCCGCCGCAATCAACTTCTCCTTGATACCCCCCACCGGCAAGACGTGGCCGCGCAGCGTGATCTCGCCGGTGGCCGCCACGTCGTGCCGCACCGCTCGTCCCGAGAGGAGGGAGGCCAGCGCCAGGGCCATCGCCACCCCCGCCGAGGGGCCGTCCTTCGGCACCGCGCCCGCCGGCACGTGCAGGTGCACGTCGTGGTCCTTGAACGCCTTGAGGGGCACCCCCAGCGCCTCGTGACGGGCACGGACGAACGTCCATGCCGCCTGCGCCGACTCCCGCATCACGTCGCCGAGCTGCCCGGTGAGCAGGATCGCACCGCTCCCCGGCAGCTTGAGCGCCTCGATGAACACGATGTCGCCGCCCACCGGCGTCCACACCAGGCCCGTGGCGACTCCGACCTCGTCGGTCCGCCCCGCGACCTCGGGGAGGATCCGGGGCGCGCCGAGGCAGCGCCGCACCGTCGCGGGCGTCACCCGCGCCGCCGCCGCCCGCCCCGCCACCACATCCACCGCGATGTGCCGCAGCACGTGCTGGATCTCGCGCTCCGCCTGCCGGACCCCCGCCTCCCGGGTGTACTCGGCGATGAGCACCTCCAGCGCCTTCTCCCCGAAGACGATGCGCCGGCCCTTCAGCCCCGTCTCCCGGAGCTGCCGCGGCACCAGGAACCGCTTCGCGATCTGCTGCTTCTCGTGCGGGGAGTAACCCGGCAGCTCCAGCACCTCCATCCGGTCGATGAGGGGCGAGGGCACCGTGGCAAGGGTGTTGGCCGTGGTGATGAACATGACGCCGGTCAGGTCGAACGGCACCTCGACGTAGTGGTCCACGAAGGTGTGGTTCTGCGCCGGGTCGAGCACCTCGAGGAGCGCCGACGTGGGGTCGCCGCGGAAGTCGGCGCCGAGCTTGTCCACCTCGTCGAGCATGAACAGCGGGTTGCGCGTCCCCGCCCTCTCGATCAACTGGATGATACGCCCCGGGAGCGCGCCGACGTACGTCCGCCGGTGGCCGCGGATCTCCGCCTCGTCCCGCACGCCCCCCAGCGCCACCCGCACGAACTTCCGCCCCAGCGCCTCGGCGATGCTCTGCCCCAGCGACGTCTTCCCCACACCGGGGGGGCCGACGAAGCAGAGGATGCTCCCCCGCGCACCGGGGTTCAGCTGGCGGACCGCGAGGTACTCGATGATGCGGTCCTTCACCTTCTCGAGGTCGTAGTGGTCGCGGTCGAGGATCTGGCGGGCGTGGGCCACGTCGAGCCGGTCCTCCGAACTCACCTGCCACGGCAGCCCCGCCAGCAGCTCCACGTAGGTCCGCGCCACCTGGTACTCCGCCGATTGGGGCGACATCCGCGACAGCCGCCCCAGCTCGCGGCGCCCCGCCTTCAGCGCCTCCTCGCTCGGGTGCGCCGCCTCCAGCTTCTCCTTTAGGCCGTCGCTGTCCTCTCCCCCCTCCGGTCCCTCGCCCAGCTCCTCGCGGATCAGCTTCAGCTGCTCGCGCAGCACGTACTCCCGCTGGTGCTCGTCGAGGCGGCTCTTGAGCTTCTCCGAGATCTGCGAGCCCACCTCCAGAACCTGGATCTCCTGGTCGAGGAGCCCCGTCAGCCGCTCGAGCCGCGCCGTCACGTCGCCGGTGCCGAGGAGTTGCGCCTTCGCCGCCGTGTCGATGGAGAGGTTCGCGGCGCAGAAGTCGGCCAGCTTCCCGGCGTCGGTGATCCCCTCCAGCACCTCCCGCATCTCCCCCGCGAGTTGCGGCGCCAGCTCGATGATGCGCAGCATCTTCTCCAGGACCTGCCGCCGCAGCGCCTCCGTGCGCAGCGGATCCGACACGCTCTCCTCGATCGCCGCGTACGCCGCGCTCAGCCCGCCAGCGCCCCCCTCCACGTCGGACAGCCGCACCCGCGCGTTCCCCTGCACCAGGAGCCGCAGCGTCCCGTCCCCGATCTTGAGGAGGCGCGCCACCGTGCCCAGGGTCGCGACCTCCTGCAGCATCTCGGCGGGCACGTCGTCGAGCACCCCAGGCGGGTGGTCCGAGCCCGCAGCCAGCTTGACGATCCCGAGCAGCACCCGCTTGTGCGATTCCACCGCGCGGTCCACCGCCCCGATCACCGCGTCGTTCGCGATCAGCAGGGGCACCACGACGTGCGGGAAGACCACCACCTGCGCGAGCGGCAGCACCGGGAGGCGCGCGGGCAGCTCGACCGAAGAACGCGGGCGCCGCGGCCCCACCACCTCCGCAGGCGCGCTCGCCGCCGGGGCGTTTGGCGCGGAGCCCTCCGCGGGCGGCGCATCGCCCACCCACGCGCCCCGCGCCGGGATCCCGTCGCCGCCGCTCACTTCGCCTCCACGTCCACGCGGACCGGCCTGGGCTTCTCCGGGATCTTGGCCAGACGGATCTCGAGAAATCCGAGTTCGTATGTCGCCTTTAGGGACGCCGGGTCCACGCGCTTGGCGACGCGGAAGCGTCGCTCGAAGGGGCCGACCTTGACCTCCATCGCGTGGTACTCGCGGCGTCCGCTGGCCTGCTCGAGCCGCTCGCCGGAGACGGTGAGGACGCCGGCGTCGAAGGTGACGGTGAAGCCGTCGGGCTCGACGCCCGCGATATCCATCACCACGACGAAGGCGTCGTCGGTCTCGTAGATGTCGGTCGGGGGCCGCCACTTGAGGGCGGAGACGAAGCCGACTGGCGAGCCGCGGACGTACTCGTTGAAGTAGACCTCGAGCTCGTCGGCGAGGTGCGGAGGGGGCGTGGGCCCGGAGGGCCGGTCGCCTGGGGGTCTGCGGGCCTGGTCGGCCATGGAAGCCAACCTATGGCGCCGGGCGACGCCGGGTCAAGCGACCCGCGAGGCTGCGGCCCCGCGGCGCGCCTTCAGCGCGCGAGCGCGGCCGGCCAGCTCCGGCAGCTCGTGGAGTCGAACGGGGGCCGGAACGGGCTGCCGGCGGGGAGCTGCACGCGCGCCGCGCACGCGGCGGCGCCGGCCTCGGCGAGGCAGCGGGGCGGACCGTCGAGCGCGTACAGCTCCCGCGCCGCGGCCGCGATCCGGACCTGGTCGAGATCCCGCCGCACCGATTCGCAGAGCAGGGCCGCGGCCCGGGGGCCGTCCCCGGCGTGCGCGTCGGCCCGCGCGAGGAGGTAGGGGATGACGACGCTGACGCGGTTCAGGTCGTCGCCGACGCGCGGGTTCGTCCCGCTGATCGCGAGGAGCCGCGCGAGCGGCGGATCGAACCACGGCTCCAGCAGCGGGCGGACCTCGGCCCACTCGCCCCGCCGGGCCAAGATGCCGGCCAGCGCCGCAGCGGGGATGGGCGAATCCGGCACGTCCTGCACGGCGCGCCGGGCGCGCGCTTCGGCATCGGCCGAGTCGCCCCGCGGCATCGCGACCCAGTCGGCGTACAGCAGCAGCTTGTTGGCCCGCTCGAAGCGGCTCAGCCGGTCCTCGGGCTGGAGATAGAGCCGCCGCAGTTCGGCGAACGGATCGGCGTGGCGCCCGGCGTGCTGCGACGCCGCGGAAGCCAGCAGCAGGATCACGGCGCAGGCCAGCGCGGCGAGCAGAGGCCGCCGGGACGGAGCGTCCAGCCGGTCGGCGACCCGCACGGCACCCACCGCGAAGGCGCCGATCACCGCCATGCCGGGGAGGTAGATCCACCGCTCCTGCGTCAGGAAGACGTTGAGCGCGAGGGTCCCCGCGATGTTGTCCACGCGGGCGAGTGGCGCGTACGCCACCAGGAAGAGGCCGCTCCAGAACGCCAGGTCGCGGTCCCGGCGCCACCGGAACGCGAGCAGTACGATAAGGGCGCCCACCGCCGCCGCGACGAGGGCCAGCGGGTCGGCCCACGACTGCGCCGCGTAGTTGACCAGCGACGGATTGAGCTCGGGGTAGGTCACCCCCAGCGGCACGACGAGGCGCGAGAGGTGGATCAGCGGACCCTTGAGCGCGGCCAGGACGAGCACGTACGGCGGGTACGCGGCGGCATAGCCCACGGTGGGCATCGACACGGGCAGGCGCAGTATCGCGAAGCGCCAGACCAGGTAAGCGCCGCCCGCCGCCCAGACCGGAACGGTCCAGAGCAGCCCCCGCCAGCCGGCGCCCCGCTCGAAGTGCCGGTACAGCACGAGCAGGCCGAGCGCCGCCGGCAGCGTGATGCCCATCTCCTTGCTGAGGACCGAGCACAGGAACAGGAGCACCGTGAGCGCCAGGCGCCATCGGACGCGGGTGCCGGCCGGCGCCACGAGCGCGCCGTCGAAGACGAGGAGCGCGAGCAGGTAGAAGACCACGAACAGCACGTCGCCGCGGGCGGCGGGCTGGCTGGCCACGAACGCGTTCACCGGATGCACCACGAACACGAACGCGGCGAAGGCGCCGGCCCACCACCTCCCGGTCAGCCGCCGCACCAGCAGGAACAGGAGGAAGCCGTTCAGCGCGTGCAGGAGCAGCTGCGTGGCGTGGTACGGCCAGGGCCGGCG
>Ga0209777_10002493_pt1 | contig 24104 bp, 13 predicted proteins | sample FrelakmetHBP12HB_FD_187147 | JGI IMG/M metagenome (GOLD analysis project Ga0209777, IMG submission 187147) | Freshwater lake sediment microbial communities from the University of Notre Dame, USA, for methane emissions studies -HBP12 HB (SPAdes)... | ecosystem: Environmental > Aquatic >... | reverse complement strand
GCGACGCCGGAAGGCTCCAGCGTCATCCCCGCCAGCCAGGGCCCCGGCTTGCCGTCGAGCTTCACCTGGTAGGCGCGTATCATCCGTTGCGGCACCTTGCCGTCCTGGCGCTGGTAGAGGAACTTTTCGTCGGGGCCGAAGTCCTGAATGAACTCCGAGGCGGGAATCGGCTCGGGCAGGTAGCTGAGATAAATCTGTGCGAAGTTGTCCCCGCCGCGGTGGCGGATGTGGCCGGGCATGTCGAGGCGGTAGAAGAGGTCGTCCACGTCATTGGCGCTGGTGAGGCGTTCCGCGCTGAGGACGTATCGCAGGGCGGGTTGAAAGACGAGCGTTTGCTTCCAGGTGGACCCCGCCTTGAAGCCGGGGGCCGGTTGGGTATACGCAAAGCGCAAGCGGATGGCCACGAAGTTGTCACCGCGGACGATCTCGGATTGGACCTCTTTGGCCTGAGTGCAGATTTGAGGGCCTTCGATGTAGTGCTTGGGAAGCTTGCCGTGAATCTTGGGTTCGCGCTCATAGCCGTCGTCGGCCCAGCCAGGAGCAAGCAGAAAATCCATGATGTGCAGGCCGAAGCCGATGTCCTTGGCCCCGGTCCGCTTATCCACGAAGCTGCCCGCTGCGATGCCGGTGACATAGCCTTTCTTACGGATGACGGCCTGGAGGGCGTCGGTTTCGACACGGATCACCTGGTCGTCCTCCGATACTGCGATCTGCGACTGTGCGGCGAGGGCCGCCGAGGCTACGAAGCACGCGAGCAGAGCCAAAGCGAACACTTGCATGGGTCATCCTCCCTGTCTCCACAATTTTCGATTCTCGATTTCCGATTTTGGATTTCTCATGACGCCGTGCGTACCCAGTTGCCAATTGCAGTTGCGCACCTTGATCCTCTTCCTCACAATGCCCCTGTTTGCCTTGCGGAGATGGTAAATGACCAATCGAAAATCGAAAATCAAAAATCGAAAATCGCCTGGGGGGCCCCTCGTGACCATTGAGGACCGCGCGTTCCGCATTGGGCTCGAGCAGTCCACAGGCTGGATCCGGTCACTTGTTTGGAAGCCATCCGGAACCGACCTGTTTGCGCAGATCCGGCGGCCGATTGAGGGCTACATCGGCGGCATCCGCATCTTCGACGAAGTTGCGCGGCGCTGGTACGACGACTTTGACAACACGTTCCGGCTGCGCTGGGTGCGGAAGGGCAGGACGCTGGCCTTCGAGAAACACTTCCGCGGGGCGCCGTTCGTGGCGAGGGTCGAGTTCTCCCTGCGCAACGGCGTGCTGGAGTGGGACGTGGGGCTGCAGCAGGCGCGGGGCCACAAGGGCAACCGTCAGGTCAAGGTGGTTTTCTTTCTGCCTCTGATTGCCGGCTGGGAGGTCTGGGCCCCGGCAGTGCACATGCCCTTCACCTTCGACGGCATGTCGAGCTTCGAGCTCATGTACAACCAGGGACCCTACTACGGCGACAGGGAGATCATGCTTCCGGTCTTGAGCCACTACAACGCCAAGCTCGACGCCGGCTACACGGTGTGCGAGCACCTGGGGCGCAACATTCCCGCGTCCAAGTTTCAGTTCGCCAATGGCCGCACGCATTTCAATTGGTCACAGTACTTCTCGGTGCCGAACTGGGAGGACTACCCATACCTGGAGGTGGTCCACTCCTACATCGGGATGCGCGGGTGCCACCGGTCTCGGCTGTTTGAGACCGGTGCTCGCCCCTGCCGCACCGGCATCCAGGTCTTCGCGCACGGCGGCGATTGGCGCCCCGGACTGGGAAAGGTCGTGTCGCGGCACAAGGAGTTCTTCTTCCCGCGTGAGGACGCCATCTGGGACCGCGCCGGCGTCTTCCATTGCGGGGGAGTTCAGACCGCCAGCTCGCTGGAGCGCCCCTTGGCGCTGGGCATGAAGTACCTGGAAGTCCACGCACATTTCCCGTGGTACGGGGAGTACTTCCAGGAGGAGGCGCCGGAATGGGAGTCTGTGGGCACGCTGGAGAACCGGCGCCTGAAGCGCGCTGCCGATCCCAACGTCCAGAACGTGCCGAAGCTCTCACAGGCGCGCATCGAAAATGCGCTTAAGGCCTTCAAACAGCACGGCATCTCGCCGCACTACTACATCAACTTTTCGGATGGCTACCGGGAGGAGGTCGAGAAGCGCTGGCCGGATTCGATCGCGCTGCGTGAGGATGGCCAGCCGGCGCCCTCAGGCTGGCATTTCTGCCATCTCATGAACCCCGATCCCCAGGGCGCGTTTGGCCGCCATCTGCTGAAGAACGCTGCCGCGGCGCTGTCGCGGTATCCGCAGCTCGACGGCTTCTTCCTCGATTGTTTCCGGCACTTTGAGTTCGACTTCGGCGCCGACGACGGCGTGACGCTGGCCAACAACCGGCCTGCCTACAATGTCTCCTGGGGCTTGGGCAGGTTCCAAGGAGCGTTGTTCAAGCTTCTCCAGAAGTGGCGCCACGCGCCAGGCGGGCTAGCGCGGAACCTGGATTGCTTTGCCAACAAACCGCGAACAGCGCAGACCATGCGTTTCGTTGACGGTGTGCTGCTGGAAGGCCAAGGCGACGCGGAGGAGGCAAAATGGTTCTGGCTCTGCCTGGCCAAGCCGCTCTTCTACATGTGGGGCGCGCTGACAAAACCTGAAGAGGAGTACCTCAAACGCACCGTGGTGCTTGGCGGCTGGCCGAAGCTGCCAGCGGGAAACTGGCTGCAGAACGACCGCGAGTTCGACTTCCAGAAGAGACTCTATGGGGCCTACCTGCCGCTCTACGAACACTTCCGGCGCCGAGTGGTGTGCTTCGAGGCGAACCCCGTGCTGTTCAGCGATGGCCTCTATGGGCAGCTTTATACTCAGGCCCACGGCGCGTACGTCGCCGGCGCAATGACTGATTGGACGAGCGTCTTCGATGAAGGCGGGCGCAAGGTGGTTGCGCCGTACATTGCGTTTCACCTGAAGGAGGCCGGTTCCCTCGGCGACGTCAGAGTCCACTACGCAGGCCAAGCAGCCGCGCAACGCGTGGATTACTACCGCACCCAAGACGGCCTGCTGGTGGTGGATCTGCCCGCCTTCCGCACGGCGGCCGTGGTCGTGCTGAGGCCAGGCGCCGGCAGCCGGGACCTGGGCGTAAAAGGGCTGCGCGACACGTGCGACTACTGCGGCGACCCGACGAGCGCGTTTGAGTTCGGCTCAGGCGCAGAAGAAAAATAAAGTACTGAGTGCTGAGTACTCAGTACTCATTCGGGCTTCTCAGCGGGTTTGAGCGTGAGGTAGTCGAGGCCGAACATGTACTCTTTCAGGGCCTTCTCGTTGGCTCCCACAACGGTGGCGGAAAGGACATTCTGGCCTTCTCGAAGCTCGAACACGCCCAGGGGCAGCTCAGCGGTCTGAATGACGCCGTTGTTGAAGAAGTCCAGCGGCTGTCCGGCTTTTTCGCCGTTGATCGCGAGTTGAATGATCCCGTAATCAACCGCTTTGAGGAAGCGGCCCAAGACCCGATACTTGCCTGCCTTGGGAACGTCGAAACCCAGGAGCAGCTCGTCGCCGGGCTTCTGGCCCCCATGCCAGTAGAGGTGCTGGCCGCCGCTGTCGCCGTCCCAGTCCTGCGACTCCACCGTTCCGGTCTTCTTGAGAACTTCCATCTTCTCGCCTTCGATCGCGCCGGCGGCCTTGAAGACCACCAGCTCGGGAATAGGCCGGAGCACGAGTTGTTCTGGAGTGATGGCTGGGAACGTGTCGCCGGCGCCCGGCAGGCCATAGTAGCAGGCCAGCAAGGCCAGGTTCACCTTGCAGTCTTTCCAATGCCAGATTTCCATGTCGAACTTGAAGCTCTTGGTGAATGGAATGCGGTCGAGGATGTGGAAACGGTTGAGGCTGGTCCGGCCATAGCTGCCGGGGCCGTCGTGACGGGGCTGGCAGTGGTAGGCGTGGCTGAAGCGCTGCGGGCTGCCCCAGCCGTAGCCATAGTAATCTTCCGTGCCGGTGCCGAAGTGGCTGGGGAAGGTTTCACCGTCAACGTAGATTTTCTCGTCGCCCTCGCCCCACCAGTCCTTGACGGGATTATCAATGCAGAAGGACACCCCGCCGAAGACTCCCTTGCCCGTTGCGGTGAGATAATTCCAGTCCTGCATGGGGCGCGTGGGGACATCGAACTCGCTTTTCCAGCGGGCGTGAAAGTGCATTGAAGCGCCGGTCCATTTCCACGGCAGCAAGCTCACTTCGCCGGCGATGGGAACTGGAGTTTTGCCCAGGTTAACGAGGGTAATCTCGGCTGCCTCCTTGAAAGGCATGACCCAATGGGAGTACATCCAGCCATCCTTCTCGACGCCCAGCGGAAGCGAGGAGAATGGGTTGATGCCTGGCGCGGCACCGAAGAAATCTCCCAACGGGGCTTCAACCGTTTGTTGGCCGTCGAAAGTCATCTTGACGACGACCGAGCGCAGCGCGGCCTCAAGCTGTTCATTGGGCGCGCCGACACGGACACGGGAGTTGGCGATAGCGCACGGGCCGGCCTCTCTGAGGACGGCGACACTCTCGCCGGCCGCGAGGGTGGCGTTAAGGACCTTGGTAGTCGCGTCGGCGGGTAGCGGCACCGCCGTTGAGGGGGAGGCAAGACGCTGGGCGAGCTTGGCCAGATCCGCCTGAGCTGCTTCGAGCTGGCCGTAGGTGAAGCTGAGGATGGCAGTGCCCGGCGGGTAGGTGCGGTAGTTCACGTGGTAGTACAGGTCGTTTCGCTCGCAGGTGACCTTGCAGCTCTTGGCATAGGGGATCGGGAGATATAGGTTCCAGCCCTGGCTAAGCTCGACGGCGATGGGGCGCGGCAGCAAAGGGTGTTCTCCGCCCAGCACGTCGGCCATTGGGGCTTCGATCACCGCTTTCTCGGCGCCGTCCAGATAGATGCGGAGCTTGCCGCCTGGATTGGGCGACCAAATCCGGACGATGGCGCCAGGGCCCGGCATGTCGGCCATCACATACTCCTTGTGGCCAGCGACTTCTTCAGTGCGGATGTACTGGCCGCGGTCATAGTTGGCAAACCAGGTTTCCTTGTTGGCCGGGGTGGTGGAGGCGCGGTCGTAAGAGGAGAATTGCCTGGTGACGTAGGGCGGGGAAGGGAACTCGGCCAGAGCCGAGAGATTGGTCATGTCGTCGAGGAGGCTCGACATGGAGATTTCTCCGGCGCAGGCGCACGCGACGAGGGACAACATGGACAAGAGCGCAAACCAAGACAGGCAAAGCGGTGGATTCATGGGCTAATCCTTTCGTTTCGCGCGATTCTCCCCCACACAATGCCGATTTGCAACCTGCGAATGCCGGCCATGGGGCGGGAATATGGCAGGAGGGTGAGATAGGCGGCTGTCTATAGTTTCTTGTGGCCCTCGGCTGCTCACCCCTCACTCGCTCAGCTTAGGCCGAGGGGGGGCAAACCGCGACGTCCAGCCAGGGATATCGCTGTCTGCACAGTGCTGGCAGCGGCCACTTCCCTTGCAGTATTCGCATCGCCGAGTACCGTGACAGAAGTCGCATTCCGATTGCTGTAGTTGGGGCAAGTGGAGTATCCGCGATAGCAAACTCTGCGGCTTCCGGGGCGCCGGACAGGCCGGACAAGCGCCCGTTCCGTTGCAGAACCAGCAGCTTCCCGGTCTGCAGTCCTTCCTTCCGGTCCCGCATGTGCAATGCCAGTAGATGTCGGAGATAAGCCAGCTATCTCCATCGCGTCTCAGCACAAACCGCTCGCTTTCGTGGTACGGCACACCATGAACGTCCGCGACCAGACGATCTTCGGACTCCTCCACCAGCACATAGCGCTCAGGCGGAACCGGTGCATCCGGGTGCTGCAACCGCGCGGAGTTCCATAGCTCTCGCCCATATAGCTCTTGCCGATTCCTGAACGTCTCAGTTCCGAACCGATGCAGAAACACGCTTTCCTCTCCTTCCTCTCCTTCTCCTTGCTTCCATTTCGATAGGGTGCGCTCCCAATCGGCGCAGCATGCTTTGAGATATCCATGGATAAACTCTCGCCAATTCATCGCCGATGCCTCCTCATGATTGCGGCTCTCCCTCGCAAAATCAGGGCTTTGCAGCGCGGTAAAAGAATGGCCTGCGGAACATGCCGCCGAAATGGTGCGGGTTGAAGCCGCGCAAGGCGAGCGTGTTGCGGCCGGGCTTCAGCTTGCCCGTCATATCCACGTCCCACTCGAACTTGTAGTCGTTCCGCCACCACGGCTCAGAGAACGTGCGGTATCCGGCCAGTTCGCCATTAGCGTACACCCAGCACTCGTTGAACAGGCCCGGGAAGAGCAGATGGACCTTGCCGCTGGTTTGCTCGGCGGTCAGCTCTATCTCTGTCCGACACCAATAGTACCCGGTGTAGCTCTGGCGATCCGGATGCCGCACGCCCTGCCCCTGCATGTAAATATCGGTCCGCAGCATCTGCCACTCATCAGGATAGTCTTTGCGCTCTTCCCACGAGACGCTCTTGCCCTTCGCATTCCAGAACTCGAGGTCCGCGGCCTTCTGTGCCCAGCCGCGCGCCAAGCCGCTGTCGTGCGGGTCGCGGCGGAAGGCCCACTCCAGCGGCGTCTTGGCGACGAGCGTGCCTTGGGGGCCGTCTGTCAGCGCCAGCAGGCCGCGCATCTGCTGCACTTCGCCGGGCCACCAGGCAGCGCCGTTCTCCCCGATATTCCTGTATGTCGTGAACGTGCCGTTCAGCAGCGTCAACTTCTCGCGCGCCGCCAGGCCGCGTTCGCCGGCCGTGACGGCCGTTTTGAAATCGGACTCGCCAGCGGCCGCCTGCACCATTGCCATGTAGCTGTCCAGGACCTCAAAACCAAGCTCGGTGAAGCGCATCCGCTCGAGATACAGCTTCTCGTTGCGTGAAGGATTGGCCTTGGCTCGGAGCGGCTCGACTGCTTTCTGAGCCTGCGCCAGTTTCTCTTTCAGCGAGGCGATGAGTTGCGGCGTGTAGATCGCGGGCGCCACGAAGTACTCATGCTCGGTGCTGAGCGTGTTCTCCCATGCTGCGAAGATCGCGCTCCAGTATTCGGCCATCGGCGCGGCGGCGGGGCCGTAGAACCGGGGGTAGAACTCGGCGAGCAGGGCCTTCACGTCGGCGTCCGGGTTCCACATCAGTTGCCCGCGGAAGAAGAGGTTGAGGAAGGTTGTGGCAATCGCGCCGCGGCTTTCCGTGCCGACGCCGAGGATACCGGCCTTGCGGTAGTGCTTAACATCCTGCGCGAAGGCGAAATGGGAAGGATTGGGCAGATCCCGCCAGACGAGCTGGCCCTGATCGTAATCGTAGATTACGAGGCGGCCGTCCGTGAGCTGCGCCCAACGATACAGCATCTCGCGGTACTCCTGGCGGGGCGGTGAGTTGGCGTCGTCGCTGCCGTGGTTGGGGTCAATGTCAATCGGCGCCAGCCACATTATGATGTTCGCTTCGATTGTCAGCACTTGCTGCGGCGGCAGCGTGACGTTGGCGTAGGCCATGCCGCCGATTTTCGTCTTGCTGCCGGGGTATTTCTGGCGCAAAACCCTCGCCACCTTGTTATAGAGCGTCATCATGGCGTCGGTGTTCGATGGCTGCAGCGCGTACTTGTCGTAGATACCCGCCTGCAATTCCTTGTCGCGGGCCGAATCGCTCACATAGTTCCCGTCCTCAATGGCCAGCGAGATGCCGGGCACGCCCTTGGCGTACTCGGCCTCAATCTGCGCCGCGACCTCCGTGGCCGTGGCGTCCTCCGCCAGCGGCACGTTGAACATCGTCTTGCCGGGAGGGATAAGCTTCTTGGTGTATGAGCCCAGGGCGTGACCCATGCCTGCCATGCTGGTCTCGGTCATGAAGTTGCAGCGCCGGAATTCCTTCGCGCCAGTCGCGTCGCCGTTCCAGCTCAGCCAGTAATGGCGGACCTCAAAGGGCGGCGCGTAGGCGCGCTCCAACGTGCCGATGGCCAGCCGCGGCTGCTCGGGAATGCACTCGCCGAAGGCGGTGGGCAGATACCAGCGGCAGCCCCAATCCTGCAGAAGTTGCGCCACCGCGAAGTAGTGCGAGTCATCGTTCGTGCCGGCGAGGTAGACGCGGTTGCCGTTGCGCCGCATCACGATCGCATCGGCGCGCACGACCGGGCTCTTCTTGGCCACGGAGGCAAGCGCTGCCTTCAGCGACGGTTCCGCGTCAAGCGCCGCGGTGCCGACGAAGAGCGCCGGCCCGGCGCCCGCGTGATCCGCCAGCGGCACCTTCGCCCCGCTCATCAGCTCGATGCACCGTGCCAAGTCCGCCGCAGCCCGCTTCTCCCACTCACCCGCATCCTTAGAGACTAAAATCGTCGCCTCGCTTCTTCCGTCCTCGGCGACGATGAGGTCTTCGGCCCGCACGCCCGCGCAAGCGGCCAACGACACTGCCGCGCAAAGCCACCAGTGGATCCGCATGCCCCTCTCCTCCGCGCCCGCCGTTCTTCTCACCTTGGAAAACTAGGGCAACAGTGTACCCTTGACTTAGAGGAATGACTGGGCAGATAGAGGACAGTGGCGAAGTAACAAGTTAAAAGTAAAAAGGCATAAGCAACGGCGGCTTGCCCTTGACTTTTTCCTTTTTACTTTATCTCCGGCTGCTGGCACTGTCCGCAGACAATGCCCGTTCAGGCTCGTGGCACTGTCTGCGGACCGTGCCACCATCCAAGGAGGGGAAACAATCATGTGCACGAGTAACGCGAAACGGTTGGCATTGGCTGGCGGTCTTTTTCTGGCCATATTGGTCCGTACGGGTGCAGGGGAAGACGGAATCGGCAGCCCGAAGAAGCCGGTTATGGTGCCGAAACTCACGGAAAAGATCGTCCTTGATGGCGACCCGGCCGATTGGGCGAAGATCAAGCCTCTGCCCGCGCCCTTTGCGAAAAAGGACGCGGGGATGCTGACTCTGGGCTGGGCCGATGACGGTTTCTATGGCTGCGCACAGGTCAAAGACCCCAAGATTACGATCGACGAGGAAAGTCCGTGGAATGGCGATTGTTTGGAACTGTGGTTTGAGTCAGACTGCGCGCGCAAAGACGAGATGAGCGACAGTTCGTTCCAGATCGCCCTGGCGCCCAATCCGGCCAAGGGCGCAGGCGGGTGCATCATCGTGATCCCCCAGGGCTCGGCCTCTTCAGACAAGATCACCGCCAAGTGGAAGCCTGTCGCTGGAGGCTACGTGATCGAATTCTTCATTCCATTCGCCCAGCTCAAGCTGGCCAAGATGGCGGAGGGAACCCAGATCGGGTTTCATTACGCCATAGATGACATGGACGACAAGGGAATCCTCGAACAGTTCTACTGCGACAAGAGTGAGGACGACGCCTGGAAGCACCCGAACCTGTGGGGGGTAATCAAACTGGGCAAGTGATGAGTGGTCGTCCTGCCAGGCTGGCAGCGAGCGGGCTCCCGTGACAAGACCGCCTATGCAGCGCAAGCCGCTCAGTTCGCGCCACAACGTGCGCGAGCGGGAGTTCATTCATCCTTCATCCTTCATCGTTCATCCGTTCCTTCTCACGTTGGTAACCGCAGTGCAGCAGTGTGCCATTGACGTATACTGGGGGTTGTCTGATCCCTGGGGTTCTCGAAAGAAAGGGGCTTCGGGCATTGGGCATTAGGATTTGGATTCTCATGCTAGTCCAAAGCCTAATGTCCAATGTCTAAAGCCCAAAGCCCGGAACCGGAGCGCAGATGGCTCAACGCAGATTGACCACGTTAGTTCTGACTCTCGGTTCATGCTTGTTCCCCTGGGCAATGGCGGGCGAGCCGGCAGCAATCGAGCTTGCGCGCGACAAGAAGGCGCTGCTGCCAATAGTAGTCGCGGCGGAAGCCTCCGCGGCAGTCAAAGCCACAGCGGCTGAGCTGGCGCGGTATCTGGGGCAGATGAGCGGCGCGGAATTCAAGTGTGAGAGCGGTGCTGGTAGCGCTGGGTTAGTGCTGGGTCATCCGGCGGATTTCACCAAGCTGCCCTTCGCGCTGCAATTCGGCGCCGGCCCTTTCGAGCGCGAGGATTACGTGCTCCGTTCGCAGCCGCAGGGACTGTACCTGCTGGGCGCCACGGACCTGGCAGTGTCGCACGCCGCATGGGATCTACTCTATCGGCTGGGCTACCGGCAGTTCTTCCCCGGCCCGGTGTGGGAGGTCGTCCCGCCGCCTGCGGACTTGAAGATCGCGGTTGAGCGCCGCGAGAGCCCCGCCTTCCTGGCCCGGCGCATCTGGTACAACTGGGGTTTGTGGGGCTACAACGACAAGCCATACCACGAGTGGTGCCTGCGCAACCGCGCTGTGAAGGGCTTCGACCTGAACAGTGGCCATTCTTATGAAGGCATCATCGCGGCGAACAAGGCCGAGTTCGACAAGCACCCGGAGTATTGCGCGCTCGTTGGCGGGGAGCGGAAGCTCCGTGGCGACGTCAAATTCTGCATCTCCAACCCGGACTTGCGCAAACTCGTGGCTGGCCACGCGGTCCGGTTCTTCAAGCAGAACCCGATGGCCGACAGCATCTCAATGGACCCCAGCGACGGCGGCAACTGGTGTGAGTGCGAGGCTTGCGCCAAGATGGGCAGCGTCAGCGATCGCGTGCTGATGCTGGCTAACACTGTCGCCGAGGCGATAAACCGTGGCACGGGCGTCCCGCCCGTGAGCCATGGGCAAGATGCCCATGCCACAGACGGCCTGGGCTTGGGTCCGGGTAAAAGGTACGTTGGGATGTACGCCTACAACAAGCATTCCGCGCCGCCGGCCATCAAGGCCCATCCCAATGTGATCGTCAGCGCCACGACGGCCTTCATCGGAGGAGGCCTGACCTTCGACCAGGTCGTTGAGGGCTGGAAGGCGCAAGGCGCGACCATTGGCGTCTATGATTACCTGAGCGTGGTTGACTGGGACTGGAACCTGCCGCGGGGCGGCAAGGGCTGCCGGCCCCAAGCCGTCGCCGATTCCCTCGTGCGCTTCCACGATATGGGCGCGCGATTCTACGACGCCGAGTCCGGCGACTGCTGGGGTCCTTGCGGACTGGGCTACTACGTTGCCAGCCGCGTGATGTGGGATCTGAATGAGGCGCAGCACGTGGACGCGCTAATCGCCGACTTTCTGGACAAGGCATTCGGGCCGGCCAAGGGGCCGATGCGTGAGTTCTACCGCCTGATCACGCAGGATACGCAGCGCCGCTCGCCCTCCGACATGCTGGGTCGCATGTACCGCCAACTCGCCGCGGCACGCGGCGCAACCAGCGACCCCAAGGTACAGGAACGCATCAACGGCTTGCTGCTCTTTTCGCGCCACGCTGAATTGTACTATGCCTTCCAGAACGGCGGCGGGAAGGTGGATGACGTGGCCCGGCACGACTACCGGATGCGCAAAACCATGATGGTCCACAGCTACGGACTGTGGAGCCGCTTGCTCAGCCAAAAGGCGGCACTGACGCCCAACCATCCTTTGAAGAGCGAAGAGCCATTCAGCCTAGTGGAACTCGCCAAGATACTGGCCGATGGCATAGCCAAGAACCAGCCTGTTGAACCGGGCTTCGTGAGCGTGGAGTTCAGCCGGAAACTGGTGCCGGCCGCCGCGCGGCTCAAGCTCCCCGCGGCGCCGCTTGGCAGCTTCCCCACGGTCCCGCAAGACCATCAGCAGTACTATATCTGGGTCCCCGAAGGCGCAGGTGGCCTCGAGTTGAAGATCAGGGTGCAGAAGGTCTGGGCCAACCGCATGCCCAAGATCAGCCTTTACTCGCCGCTCGAAGTGACACTCCCGCCAGCCAGTGGTGCTGGCGCAGCCATCGCCACGGATGAGAGCTACAAGCCCGACGGCAAGGAGTACCCCATCACGCTCAACACCCCCCACCCCGGCCTGCACCGCATCGAGAGCCTGGATGGCGGCGACTATACACGCATCGCCTGGCCCGCCGGCATGCCGGTGACCATCGAGTCCGGCATTGACACTCCGGACGTCACCAGCCACTTCCGCGGGGCCTGGACGATGTACTTCTACGTTCCCAAGGGCACAAAGCTCGTCGCCGGTTGGGCCTCGCGCGTGGCCAACTGGGCGCCGCGTGTCTCAGGCAAGCTGCTGGATGCGGAGGGCCGCGAAGTCCTCGACTTCGGCAAGGGTGAGGACGGCTGGTTCAAGGTTCCCGTCCCCGAGGGCCAGGACGGCAGGCTGTGGAAATTCGTAGACAGCCAGGGCCAGCGCTTGCTGATGACAGTGCCGCCCTACCTGGCCCGCAGCGCCGAGGAACTGCTCTTGCCCGCCGAAGTGGTCCAGGCCGACGCGCAGCAGTGAGAGCCGGCCTGAAGGGCCGGGTTTTTGCCTTTCCGTGCCGTTCAATCCAAAATCCGGAAGCCCCCGGCACCTGTCCGTGCCGTTCAATCCAAAATCCAAAATCGAAAGGGCCCCCGCTTGTCCCTCCGGCCTGAAGGGCCGGGCTGGAATAGCCAGGGGCAAAGCCCCTGGTTGGTGACCCCCGATGCAACCCAAGCCCCAACGGGCCGCGCTGAGTGAGTTGCAGTGCTCTGGCACCGTTTCTTGAAACCGGGTAGAATGCCGGGAAAGAGGGAATCTTTATGCCACGGCTGACTGAACAGGAACAGCAGGAGATCGTCCGTTTCATCGAGGCGGACAAGCCCTTGCCCGATAAATACCGCTTTCTGCTGTTTGAGGAAAAGCGGGAGGTGGAATTGGTCTGGAACGGCAAGACCAGCGAGGTCTGCAATATCGTCCTGCCCTTCCAGGTCATCGAGCAGGTGGACGAGCCGCGCGCCGAGAAGCCGGAAGACACCAAGCGAAAGGACAAGGACAAGGACCAGGGGTTCCTGTTCAGTCTGGACGAACGCGGCCGGCAGCTCAAGGGCTGGACCAACAAACTTATCTGGGGCGACAACAAGCTCATCCTCTCCAGCCTGAAGAACGGCCCGCTGCGCGAGGAGATCGAAAAGCAGGGCGGCCTCAAGCTCATCTATATTGACCCGCCATTCGACGTGGGCGCGGATTTCAGCATGGACATCGAGATTGGCGGCGACACCTTCACCAAGAAGCCCAACATCCTCGAAGAAATCGCCTACCGCGATACCTGGGGGCACGGCGCGGATTCCTTTATCGCCATGATCTACGAACGGCTGGTGCTCATGCGCGATTTGCTGGCGGAGGACGGGAGCATTTATGTGCATATGGGTTGGCAAGTAGCTCACCACGTCAGAGCCGTTCTGGATGAGGTTTTTGGCCGTGAGCAATGTTTGAATCAAATCATATGGAAACGACAGACAGCGCATAGCGACACGACCCAAGGTGCTAAGCACTATGGCAGGTTGCACGATGTTGTTTTTGTCTACACCAAGTGTGATCGCTATCGGTGGAATGTCCAATACGCAGAATATGACGAGAGCTACCTAGAAACCCATTACAAGCAGATTGAACCTAAGACCGGTCGCCGTTTTGAGCTGGGCGACTTAACAGCACCTGGCGGCGCGGGCAAGGGGAACCCATTCTACAAGTTCATGGGAGTAACAAAATTCTGGCGTTACAAACAGGAAACGATGGAAGAGTTATTGGCGAAAGGCCGCATTATCCAGCCCAGCCCCAACGCCATCCCACGCCAAAAGCGTTACTTAGATGAGATGCCAGGAGTCACTGCCCAAGATATCTGGACAGATCTAAATCCAATCAATTCGCAAGCAAAAGAGTCTGCTGGATACGAAACCCAAAAACCCGAAGCCCTGCTCGAACGCATAATTAAGGCCTCTTCCAACGAAGGCGACCTGATCGCCGATTTCTTCTGCGGCTCGGGCACCACTGCGGCGGTGGCCGAGAAACTTGGCCGCAAATGGATCGTCAGCGACCTGGGCAAGTTCGGCATCCACACCACGCGCAAGCGGATGATCGGCGTCCAGCGACAACTTAAAGAAGACGGCAAGGACTACCGCGCCTTTGAAATCCTCAACCTGGGCAAGTACGAGCGGCAGCATTACATCGGCATCAACCCCAACCTGCGTGAGGCGGAGCAGCAGCAGCAGTTGGAGCAGAAGGAGGCGGCCTTCGTTGACCTGATCCTGCGCGCCTACCGCGCGGAAAAGACGACGGGCTTCAGCGCCTTCCACGGCAAGCGCGCCGGGCGGCTGGTAGCCGTCGGGCCGGTCAACCTGCCCGTGACGCGCCTCTTCGTCGAGGAGATCATTCTGGAATGCCGCAAGAAGCACATCACCAAGGTGGACATCCTGGGCTTTGAGTTCGAGATGGGGCTGTTCCCCAACGTGCTGGACGAGGCGCGGGCCAAGGGCATTGACATCGCGCCCAAGTACATCCCCGCCGAGGTCTTCGATAAGCGCGCGGTCGAGAAGAACCAGGTGGTCTTCCACGACGTGTCGTTTATCGAGGTCAAGCCGCTTGTGCGCGAGGGGAAGAAAGGTAGCGCAGGCGTCCCGCCTGCCGTGGCCGTGGAGTTGACAGACTTCTCGGTCTTCTATTCGCAGGACTCAATTGCCAACGCCGAGGCGGAGATCAAGAACAAGGGCAGCCGCATCGTGGCGGAGAAGGGCCAGATCGTCAAGGTGAGCAAGGACGCGCGCGGCATCGTCACCCGCGAAGTGCTTACCAAGAACTGGACGGACTGGATTGATTACTGGTCGGTGGACTTCGACTTCGAGAGCAAACGCGAAATCATCCGGGTGAAGACTGAGGAACCGGCGAATGGGAAGAACGCTGGACCGGGGATTACATCTTCGAGAATGAGTGGCAGAGCTTCCGCACGAAGAAGGACCGCTCGCTGGAATTGAAGAGCGTCTTTCACGAATGCACACCTGGGCGGCGCAAGGTCGCGGTGAAGGTGGTGGACATCTTCGGCAACGACACGATGACGATTGTGGACGTGAGCGTGGGACGGAACGGAGGGAAGAAATAATGGAAAAGATAGGGCGGGCCGCAGCGCTTGAAATCTTACAGCAACACAAGCATGAACTGGCGGAAAAATATGGTGTAACGCGGATCGGAATCTTCGGCTCCGTGGCCAGAGATGAGGCCACGGAGCAGAGCGACGTGGACGTGGTCGTGGAAATGATCAAGCCGGATCTCTTTTTCATGGTGCACATCAAGAACCTGCTGGAAGCCGTCATGCATCGCCACGTTGATATCGTTCGTTACCGTGACCGTATGAATGCCTTTCTGAAGGAGCGAATTGACAGGGAGGCGGTCTATGTCTGACCCGGCGGTCATCCGCGAAGTTTTGGCGCAGATACTGGAATCCGCGGAGCGAATCAAACGGCGCTTTGCCCCAATCCGCTCGCCCGGGGATTTCGTGTTGAACGAGGAAGGCGTGGATCGGCTGGACGGCATCTGCATGATGCTGATCGCCATAGGCGAGGGCCTCAAGAATCTGGACAAGATCACTGGCGGCGAGTTGCTGCGCCGTTATCCGCAGGTGGACTGGCAAGGCGCCAAGGGCATCCGGGATATCATCAGCCATCACTACTTCGAAGTGGATCCCGACATTGTTTATGACGTATGCCGGGAGAAAATGCCGGGGCTGATTCAGGCGCTCCAGGCTATGAGAGAGGAAAGTGCCAATGGCCCTGCATAAAGACTCTCCGCAATCCCCGCACGCAATTCTCGATCCGGCCATCCGCTGGTTTCCCGCCGATGAGGCCTTGCGGGAAAGCAGCATGGAGAAGCTCATGCCGCCGCTGGTGGCGGTGCTGCGCCGCAAGGTAAAGGAATTTCGGGACGGGGGCTACGTGGGCGCGGCGGATACGAGCAAGAGCCTGCTCAATTGGTGGTTCAACACGCCGCACCTGCTGCCAAAGAGCGACGGGACCATGAGGCAGTTTCAATACTTTTTCGCTCAGCGCGAGGCGCTGGAGACCATTGTCTACCTCTACGACGTGGTAGGCGTCAAGGACAAGCACGACCTGATGCGCTTCGATGCCAGCGGCCTTGTGTCCGGGAGCATGTTCGACGAGACCTGGCGGCGGTTCGTGGTGAAGATGGCGACGGGCACCGGCAAGACCAAGGTGCTGAGTCTGGCGCTGGCGTGGAGTTTTTTTCACAAGCTGTACGAGCCGGAATCCGAACTGGCGCGCAACTTCCTGGTCATCACGCCCAACATCATCGTTCTGGACCGGATATACAAGGACTTTCAGGGCCTGCGCATCTTTTTGAAAGACGACCCGGTCGTGCCCGACAACGCCTTGGACGGGCGCAACTGGCGCAACGATTTTCAACTGACGCTGCATCTGCAAGACGAGGTGCGCATCACCCGGCCCACGGGCAATATCTTCCTGACCAACATTCACCGGGTCTATTCAGGCGAGGATATTCCGCCGTCGCCGGATGATGAGAACACTATGGACTATTTCCTGGGCAAGCGGCCCACCGGCGCGACCACGGATTCCAAGGTGGACCTGGGGATGATTGTCCGGGACATTGACGAGCTGATGGTGCTGAATGACGAGGCGCACCATATTCACGATCCGCGCATGGCCTGGTTCAAATCAATCGAAGACATCCACAACCGGCTGAAGCAAAAGGGGGCGGCCCTTTCCATGCAGGTGGACACGACGGCCACGCCCAAGCACAACAACGGCGCGATTTTTGTGCAGCCCGTGGCCGATTACCCGCTGGTGGAGGCGATTGCGCAGAACGTCGTAAAGCATCCCGTCGTACCCGACGCCGCCAGCCAGGCCAAGATGGTTCCGCGCCAGAGCGCCAAGTTCACTGAGAAATACAGCGATTATATCCATCTGGGCGTGATCGAATGGCGCAAGGCGTATGCCGAACACGAGAAGATGGCCAAGAAAGCAATCCTGTTCGTAATGACCGACGACACGCGCAACTGCGACGACGTAGCCGAGTATCTGCGGGCCTCCTATCCAGAATTTGCCGATAAAGACGCCGTGCTGGTCATTCATACCAAGGAAAACGGCGAGATTTCCGAAGCGGCAACGGGCAAGGACAAAGACGAACTGGATAAACTGCGCAAACAGGCGAATGAGATTGACGGGATGGATAGCCCTTACAAGGCCATCATCTCGGTGATGATGCTCAAAGAGGGGTGGGACGTGAAGAATGTCACCACCATCGTCGGCCTGCGCGCCTATGCCGCCCAAAGCAATATCTTGCCGGAACAAACGCTTGGACGCGGTTTGCGCAAGATGTATCCCGGTGATGTGGAAGAGTACGTCAGCGTGGTCGGCACCAATGCCTTCATAGACTTCGTGGAATCCATTAAGGCCGAAGGGGTGATCCTGGAGCGCAAACCGATGGGCGAAGGGACGGGGCCGAAGACTCCGCTGGTGGTCGAAGTTGACAACGAGAACGAGAAGAAGGACATCGCTGCGCTGGACATTGAAATCCCCGTGCTGACGCCGCGTGTCTACCGGGAATACAAGAGCCTGGCCGATCTGGACGTAAGCACGTTGGGGCATCAGCGTGTGTTGTATTTGCCGTTTAGCGAGGAAGAACAGCGGGAGATCGTCTTCAAGGACATCGCCACCGGCGAGATTGCGCATACCACGTTTCTCGACACGGCCGGCGTCGCCGATTACCGCAGCGCGATCGGCTACTTCGCGCAAACCATCATGAAGGATTTGCGCTTGGTCAGCGGCTATGACGTGCTGTATGGCAAGGTCAAGGCCTTTGTGCAAGAGGAGTTGTTTGACCGCCCGGTGGAACTGGAAGACCCGAACACATTACGCAACCTCTCAGAACTGCCTGCCACGAAAACCCTGATTGAGACCTTCAAAAAGGCTATCAATGCACTGACCGTCCGGGACAAAGGCGATGCTGAAATCCGGGACACGATCAAGTTGCGCCAGACCCGCCCTTTTGTGGCCAACGATCAAGGCTACCTCGTCCCGCAGAAAAGCGTCTTCAACCGCATCATTGGTGACAGCCCGCTGGAGCTTCGGTTTGCCTCATTCCTGGAGAATTGCAACGACGTGGTCTCATACGCAAAGAACTACCTGGCCGTGCATTTCAAGTTGGACTACGTGAACGCGGACGGGGACATCTCCAACTACTACCCGGATTTCTTCGTCAAGGTATCGGCAAGGAAAGTCTACATTGTCGAGACCAAAGGGCAGGAAGACCTGGATGTACCGCTTAAAATGCAACGGCTGCGCCAATGGTGCGAAGACATCAACCGGGTACAGAAGGCCGTGGAGTACGACTTCGTTTACGTGGACGAAGAAAGTTTTGACAAGTACAAGCCAACTTCGTTCCGGCAATTGCTCCAGGGCTTCAAGGAATACAAGGCTGCAAGAGGTTGAACGCGCATCGAGCCGCGAGGTTCAGAGGCGCATTTCCGGGCATATCGCGGCCGTGCGCGAAACCCCTCTCCACACGCCCTGCCTTCGGTTGCTCCCTCAGCCCGCCCCTTTGGGGCTTGGGTTGCATCGAGGGACACCGTACCAGGGGCTGCGCTGCACTCCACCCCTGGCTATCCCAGCCTGCCACGTTGTGGCAGAACTGCCGGCCACTTCCCCTCCCCGCTTCCCGTTACCCGCTCCACGCTCCACGCTCCACCATCCACTACCCACAACCCACCACCCACTAACCCCCGCCGCTGCGTAAGTACTTTACTATCATAGACTTGCGACTGCGCTATGCACTATGTGTTGCGTGTCCCTGCACAAAGAATCTTGAGAAAAATGAAATAATTCTTCTCCTTCAGTGACAGCGACTTGCATGAGCGCTCGATCTTGCACCTCTCTAATGATATGGGAGAAATCCGTATTATATAGTATGGAGATACTATGTATACTTGGAACCACACCTCCACATTGCCCGGCAACGCCGCTCTCGCCCGGAAAGGAAGAACAAAAACCACAAACCAGAAACTGCGGCGATGCCGCCCGTGTTCGGAGAGGAGACTGCAGCCAATGCACAGCACCCATCCCCTTTGCTGTTCAATCGAAAATCCAGAATCCAAAATCGAAAATCCGTCTCCACCGGCCACCTACTACCTACCACGTACTCCCCACTCGCCACCCGCCACTTGTCACCATGTCACTTGCCAACCATACAACAGAAAACCACCAGTTCTCCACCAGAAAGTTGCCAGTTCTGGACCAGAAAGTTGCCAGTTCTGGACCAGAAAGTTACCAGTTCCGGACCAGAAAGTTGCCAGTTTTCCACAGTTTTGCCAGATTCCTAAGGACTTATGTGAAAACTGGTGGAAAAAAAGTTCACATGTCAAGACCTCTTGTGCTGCGCACACTGCGTAGTTCGCGCCACAACGTGCGCAAGCGGCAGTTCCTTCACCCTTCATCCTTCATCCTTCATCCCTTTCTTCTCACGTTGGTAACCTTAGTGCAACAGTGTAACATTGACATAGAGGAATAACTGGGCAATGAGTGCAGCCAACGGCTACCATCAGTTCGAGGGCCAGTGGCAGGAGAACGCTCAGCTCGCCTGGGACACCATTCACCTGCGGCCCACCCGGGGCGTCGCCACGTATTGGATGAACGTGATGGACTGGGGGCTGCTAGAAACGATCAGTGGCCATCCGCCGGGCAGCTACGCCCAGGACCCCACGCGGGTGTACCTGGACTTCCAGCTCGCCGCCGGCACGACGATGATAGACCAGTGGATTCCGGACAACCCCTTGAGTCTGACCGATGAGGGTTGCAAGTCCGGTATGGAGCGCGGCGCCACCACGGGCGCCGAACGAATCGTCCGCGACGGGATGCTCATAGATTCCCCCGAGGCCGTCGTCGCGCACATGGAGAAGTTCCTTTTTCCGCAGTTGGCTGCCTGGGGCCGGGAACTGGACGCCCAGGCCGATGAGCGCGTAGCCCGCCTGGTCGAGAAGGAGGTCCAAGTCCAGAAGCTCTACGGCATGAACCTGCTAAAGGGCCCGTACGACGGCTTCCAATATTTTCCCGGGTTCCACTACGGCGCCTACGGCTACGAGAACTACTTCATGGCCTACGGGCTCTATCCGGAGGTGATGGAACGGTGCTTCAAGCTCCAGGGGGACGCCGGCGAGAAGAACAATGCCATTGCCGCCCGGGCCATTGTCGAGGCGGGGTTGCCTCGGTTGGTGCGCCTGGACCACGACATGGCCGGCTCGCGCGGCTTGCTGGTGAACATCAAATCGCTGGACCGCATCTGGCTGCCGCATTTCGCGCGCGCGATCACGCCGCTGTTGAAGGCCGGCGTGCGCCTCATCTGGCACTGCGATGGCAACCTGATGGACCTGGTGCCGCGCCTGCTCGAGGTTGGGCTGGGCGGTTTCCAGGGCTTCCAATACGAGGACGGCATGGACTATGAGCACATCTGCAGGATGAAGACCCGCGACGGCGGCGGCCTGCTCATCGTCGCCGGCGTGAGTGTTACGCGAACTCTGCCGCACGGCACGGTGGACGACGTTAGGAACGAGCTCCGCTGGCTGGTGGAGAAAGGCCCGCAGGTGGGACTGTTCCTGGGGGCGAGCAGTTCGGTGGCGCCGCGCACCAACCGCCGGAATGTCCAGACGCTGATCGAGGGGCTGCGCTACTACCGGCTTCACGGGCGGCGGGGATGAAAGCAAGGGCGTGGAGCAGCAAGATTCACGGAGGAGAGGAGGCACGGTGAGAATGGACATGGAACGGAAAGACAGTGGGCCAGCCCTGGCGAGTCCATTGTGGCTGCGGGGCTACTCGGTCATCCCGACTCCACGCCTCGTCCAGCTTCAACCCCAGGATGTCGTACTCGACAGTCAGTGGACGGTGGATGACAGCGCAGTCGGTGCCGGACACATCGCTGTACGTTCGTTGGTGCGGGATGTTGCGGAGTTCCACGCGCTCGATTTGCGGCGCGGCACGGGTCCCAAGGTCATCCGGCTTGTGGTCACGCCGGGAACCGTGGCGACTGGGTCGGAACCTGGAACCGGCGCGCAGGCCTACCGCCTGTCAATCGCTGACGAAGCCATCCACATCGCGGGGAACGCCGGGCCGGGGTTGTTCTACGGAATACAAACGCTGGTGCAGTTGCTCAAACGGGACAATGCGGGCCGCTTGCTGTTGCCGCAAGGCACGCTCGAGGATTGGCCCAAGCTGCAGCTCCGTTTTCTGCACTGGGACACCAAGCACCACCAGGACCGGATGGAGACTTTGAAGCGCTACCTGGACTGGGCGGCGCGGTTCAAGGTGAACATGATCGGCTTTGAACTCGAGGACAAGTTCGAGTACCCGTCCCACCCGGTGATCGGCGCGCCTGGGGCCTTCACCACGGCGCAACTTCAGGAGATCGTGGATTACGCTCTCGAACGTTTCATCCAGGTAGTGCCACAGATCCAGTCTCCTGCGCACATGGGGTATGTCCTGAAGCACCCGGAGTTTGCCGGGCTGCGCGCCGACGGCAACAACTACCAAAGCAAGTTGTACGACGAACGGACCTACGAGCTGCTGTTCTCCATGTACGACGACGCAATCAAAGCAACCCGTGGGGTGGACTACCTGTTCGTCTCAACAGACGAGGTGTATTACGCGGGCATTGAAGGCACACGCCGGCCATACACGCCGGAAAATCGCAGCCTGGCCTGGGTGGAGTTTGTCCAGCGCGCGCACGAGCACCTGGCCAAACAAGGGCGCCGCATGTTGATCTGGGCCGAGTATCCCTTGTTGCCTCAGCACGTTTCGATGCTTCCTCCCGATGTCATTGACGGCATCCTTGGCAACCCGGAGTACGTCCCCCTGGAGAATAACCTGGGCATGCGGCAGTTGGCCTATGTCCCCATGCAAGGAGAAGAGCTCCTCTTTCCGAACCACTTGGCCCTGGAGGACGAGAAAGGACTGACCCGAGGGCGGCTGGAGGAAGCCTGCGAATCACTTGCTTGCGGCAAGCACTGGAAGGCGTTCCCTATCGGCGCGTTCGGCGCCGCCTGGGACGATGCGGGCTTGCACAACGAAACCTTCTGGCTGGCGTGGTCGGCCGTGGCGCAATACGGCTGGAATCCCGGCGCCACCCCCGTGGACCAGCATGTGGCCGAGTTCATGAACCTGTATTACGGTCCGCGCACAGAAGGCATGCTCGAGATTTACCGCGCCATGCAGCGGCAGGCCCGTGCGTGGGAGCAGACCTGGGATCGCGTGGTCTCCCGGGCGCGCGGACCTGGATACGGCAGTTCGCATGGCAAGGGGCATGGCACCGCGCGGCATGACCTGACGCTTTCCGCGCCGCCGCTGCCCGTCTTGCCCAGCCTCAAGTTTGAGCCGCTGCTTGGCGCAAAGTATGAGAAGTTCATCGCGGAAGCGCGCAGCCGCATGGCGGAGAACGACTGTCTCACGCTGGCGCTGCAGGCGAACTTTGCCCGAGCAGAGCGCAATCGTTACAGCCTCGAAGTCTTCCTGGCCTTGGCGCGGTTCATGGGGCACCACTGGAGGTTGTTAACAGGCCTGGCCCATGCCGAAGGGATGTGTGAGGCCGCGGCGGCCGCGGCGCAGGCGCAGCATCCTGCCCAGGCGGTTGGCCACCTGGTGGCTGCTTGCAGCTCGATTGAGGAACTACGGAAGGAGGGTGAGGCGGTCTTTGTGGAACTCACGACTGTCTATGAGAAGAGCCGCTATCCCAAGGGGCAATCCGTGGGCGGGAGGGGCTTCTTCCATGTCTTCGACGATACAAAGGACCACTGGGCTGATCGAAGGGCGGATCTGAGCTTCATGATGGCCCCTGAGCAGAGCATCGGGCTCGACCAATGGCAGAAAGCGCTGTCCCAGACACTCCTCGAGTATGCGAAACGGAACAATGTCCCGGTGCAGGGAAAGTAGGGGTGTGGCTCGCCCCTCCCCCACCCCCCTCCCGCGACGGGGAGGGGGACAGGGGGAGGGCCTACTTCACAGGCGCCTCGAATTGCGCTGTGCCCCGCGGGTGGGTCCAGACCAGCGCCATGCCGTCTTCGGTGACCGCGAGGCCGGCGGCGGAGGAGACCGAGCGGACCTTCAGCCCGCCCGGCAAACGGACGTGGAGCAGGACGCGTTCCGCTGTGCAGTTCTGAGGAAGGGAGACCGTGCCGGCCACTCGTTGTGCCGCGGCATCGAAGCGCATCTCGAACGAGACGCGGCCGAAATGCGCCGGCGCGTCCTTGATCCCCACCGCCGCCCCGTTGCCCAGCCAGCCGCGCGCCGTGCCTCGCGCCAGATGCAAGACCTTCCCGTCTTCCATGAGCAGCGAATCGCGGATCGCGCGCGCGACCGCAACCGGGGTCCACAGGTGCTGGCGGTCGCCCGTGCATTCCTTCGCGCCAGGCTCCGGCCCGCGCTCTTCACACCACGTGTACAGCGGCGTGCCGTGGTTGAGCGTCGCATACAAATACCGGGCCGCGGCGTCGCCGTCGTCGCGCTGCAAGTGGACCTCGGCAAGATTGTCCAGCGTGATAGCCACCCACATGCCCTTCTCCAGCCAGCCGGTGTGGAGCGGGATGCCGCCGGGGCTGAGCTTCGATTCGATCTTGCGGATCGTGCCGGTGATCAGTTCGTGATCCGGCGGCAGGAGGCCGGACGGGAAGGCCGCGTTGAGCGCGCCCCAGCGGCTGCCGCACGTCTTGCCGGGGACCGCGGGAATCCAGCGGTAATCCTGCTCCTTGATCGCGCCGCGGTCCAGGGCCTGGAGCAGGTCGTCGCGCGCGGTCTCGTAGATGTGTGTCAGTTCGGGAATATCGTCTACCTTCCCGAGGACGTTGGCGGCTTCCAGAGACAGCTTGTCAGCGTACACGGCCCAGATGTTGTGGGGCAGGAAGACGCCGTAGAGGTCGCCATCGTCCTTCAGCCCCGCGTCGCCCATGCCGCGCGGCATCAGGCCGTAGGTGAGCGGGCGCTGGCCGTTGGCGAGCTGGCGCGTGCGAGCGCGCTGCTTCTCCTGCCAGCGCGAGGAAGCGGCCATGCGCAGATAGACCCTGGCCAAATAACCCTTGTCGCCAGTAAGCCGGTAGTGCTCCATCGCCGTCCAACATTTGAAACCCGAGCCACCCCACATGTGGTGTGCCCAGCCCTTGGGTTCGGACCAGTTGCCATCGGGTTCCTGGAGGTCCAGGCAGAGCTGATACCCCTGGGCCGCTTCGGCGTGGAACCCTGCCTGGTCCAGGGCCACTGCAAGAATCCCGGCCTCGAAGGAGTTCGGCGCACGGTAGCATTCCGTGCCCG
>Ga0209777_10002492_pt1 | contig 24106 bp, 37 predicted proteins | sample FrelakmetHBP12HB_FD_187147 | JGI IMG/M metagenome (GOLD analysis project Ga0209777, IMG submission 187147) | Freshwater lake sediment microbial communities from the University of Notre Dame, USA, for methane emissions studies -HBP12 HB (SPAdes)... | ecosystem: Environmental > Aquatic >... | reverse complement strand
AAAGGGCCTGGATGGCTACGCGACGAACGCGACCATCCAGGCCCTTTACGTTAGGAACGGGCTCAATCTGATTCCGCCTCTGGGCGCCGCGAGCACGGGGCAGGTTGCGGTTTTGAACTACGTGGGGACCAATCTTCAATTCGAGGCAGCGTCGGGGCTTTACTGGAGTGCGGCGCTTGGGTTCAACATTCCAACCGTCTCTGGCACGCGGGCACTTGTGGTCAACAGCCGCCCGATTGCCGATGCCGATGGCGCTTTGACGGGTGCCCGCCTAAACCTCGTCCGGGACTTCGGGGCGGATGCGTCCGGTACTTTGCCCAGCGATGCGGCATTCGCGGCATTCGCCGCCCTGGCGACGGGGAGTTACACGCCCACCCTGGAAATTCCTCAAGGCACGTTCAAGGTAACGTCTCCGATCCGCTTGAATTACCCTGCCGTCGTTGCGGGCCAGGGGCGCAATGCAACGGTCATCTTGGCGGGCGGGTTCACATCCGACGTCTTTAAGGTTAACGATGGCAGCCTGGGCGCGAGCGTTGAGGTCCACATCGAGGATTTGACCATTGACTGCGGCTCAGGCAACGCGACGAATGGCGTTACTTGGGGCAGTTCTGCCGCCGTCAACCCCATAGCCTACGGCGGGATGCGAAACGTGACCATCAGTGGAAGCAGGAGAGCGGCGGTTAATGATCTGTCTGGCGAAAGAACTGTTTTCGACCATGTTGTGGCGGACGGAAGCAACCTCGGAGATGGATTCCTGGCGACCTACAACAGCAATGGCGAGTCAACTTCGACCACGCTGCGCAGTTGCGATTTCTCCGCTGTGCAGGGCACCGGGATAATGGTCTCAAATGTCGGCAACGGCTTCCTGTTTGACGCCTGCATTGCCGAAGGCGCCCAACTCGGGGCGATGGAATTTCACACGACCCGCGGAGTCGGACCAATCAGTTTTCGTGATCATTGGAGCGAAAGTTCCTGGCAATCGGCCCCCGCCGGTCAGGTTGCCGACATTGCCTTTTACGCGCATGACCCCGCCGCCTATTTCTACGACGTTAAATTCGACGCCGGGATGTTCCAAGCCTATACCCTGGCGAATCGGTCCCTCATCAAGCTCCAGGCCCCCGGACTGTTCGTTTTCGACTATCCCCGCGTGCTTCCTGATGGGGGCGGGGCTTTCCTTACAGCGACCAATAACGGCGGGTTCAACGATAAGACCACCATCAAAATTCGGAGCGAACTTAAACCGAGCGATGCTTTCCTCTTGGGAATGGTGGACTGGACGAACACGGTGGTCTGGTGGGAGAGCGTTGACAGCGTGCAAAACTCGACCTGGACGAGCCAGACAAACGGCCTGGTCCAAATCACGAAGCAGTCCCGAACCAATACGACTTTTTACCTGCCGACCATCTTTACGAACACGGTCACTTTTCAGCAGCCCCTTGCCGCAACGACCTTTGGAACCACGGGGGTTGTAGTGCGATTGCACTCCAGCGATGCGGCACTCGTCGGGGACCAACTCATTCTCGCCTTCGATAATCAAAACATGGCCGGGACAGACAAAGTTAGGATTGCTTCGACGAACCAAACTGTTGTACCTGGAGCCCGGGGCGTCGGTCTCGACTTCTGGACATACAATGAGGCCGTGCCTCTTACGTGGCCGACGTTGCACCTGGACTATTTGGGAACGGCAACATTCGGCTCTAACGTCACCGCCTCCCTTTTCTCCGGCCTCGGAGTTCCCGGCTTTGCCACGAACAACGCGACAGCGACCGACGGCATGGTCTTGAGCAAGACGGGGAACCGGCTCAGCTTCATAACGGCTGGCACGGGCACCGGCGTCACCAACAACCAGTATTTGCCAGGCATTCCCGTGGCCGATGGCGAGGGCTTCACCAATCTCCAGGCGAGCGCCCTGTCCGGGACTCTGTCGGCAAGCCTCATCGGCACGCTGGATGGGATCAACCCGTTTTGGACGAACACTACCTTTACGCACCTCTTGTGGACGAACCTCAACACTAGCGTTTTTTGCGCCTGGGTGCCCGGCACTGGGCTGATTGTCTCGAATGCCTCGACGGGAGTTGCCTCGCTGCTTTGCGGGACGAACGGAGGGTTTCATGCCGGGTCGCTCGCAATGGTCGGTCCGGGCAACATCACGGCGGAGACCAACCTGACCGCCCGCGCTTACTTCACTACCGCGTACTCTAACGCGCCTGCGTCCTCTTGGACTTGGGATGCCGTCGGATCATCCTTCATTGCGACCAACAACAACGTCTCTATCGCGGGATATGCTAACTTGACGGGTAATCCGACCAACTGGCAGTATTCCGGGTTGATTGTCACCAACAACGCCGCCAGCGGCACGATCACGATTACGCTTCCCTCAGGGACCATCACCCCGGACGGCGCGTGGACCTACTACGTCACCAACGGCACGAAGCGGCACTTTTCGCTGCTCTGCGATGGAACCACCAATGTATGTTCCGTTTCATTCTACCACTAATTTTCTGCGCCCTTTCGGCTTTTGGCCAGACACCTCAGGCGTGGCACTCGATGCTGTCCCGCCTGGCGGTCCCGACGAGCGGGGGGCTAACTGCGCCCTCCTTCGTCCGCTCGGCCACGAATAGCTGGGTGGCGGGAAGCCAGACGAAAACGCTGTCCGCGTTCGACTGCTCGGGCGGGACTTACCTCGTGGTCGGCTTTTGCCTCTACGGCTCCGGGACTGGGAATCAGGCCACCCAAGTCCTGGCGAACGCCGTTGCGATGACGGAACTGGTACGCACCAACTGGTACAGCTCGGCGGGTGAGGTTTCGCTCTGGGGCCTGCCTAACCCGACCACTGGCGACATCGTGGCCTCATTCTACACCTCCATCGGCCACGGGGTCATGGGGGCCGTCCTGCTGAACAATGGGAGCAGCGTGGGCTCTGTGGCCGCTGCTTACCTCGCGTCCACGACGCTCTACGGGATGACCAACACGGTGAGCAGCACGGTAACTACTGACACCGTGATCGATGGCTTGGGTTTCTACGTCAACACGAGTGCAGCCTCCGGGGACTATCAAACCACACGCCTTTTGGCGCGGAACGTCGGGGCGGGGCTGGGAATGTCCATGCAAACGGGTCTGGCCGGTTCGACCACGATGTATTGGACCAACACTGCGGCGGACCGGCTGGCGCAGGTTGTGGCGGTGATTCACGGAAAATGATATGAAAAAGCTCATCCTTTCAATGTTGCTGCTCCTGCTCCAGGCGGTGGCCTACGCATCCACTCCAGCGGTGAACCTGGTGATTGTCAACACCAACACGCCGTTGGCGATTACGGTGCTCTCCACGAACGGCTTCGGGCTGGGGCAGGTGCTCGGCATGGCTCTCAACGGGAGCGGTTTTGTGGCGCTGACCCAGAGCGGCGGTGCCCAGACCAACCTTGCGCTGGTCATTGGCAGCAGCACGGCCACGGTGACGGCTGTGACCAATTCGAGCGTGACAACGCATACCATCAGCCAGACCAGCGCCCAGGCCCAGACCGCCATCGGCGCGGGCGTGTATGACGCCAGCGGAGCCGCCTTGAACGCGACAAATGGACTGACTTCCGCCCTCCTTCAAGCCAAGATCGGAGCCAGCATCTACGCCCCCTATGGCGCGCTGGCCCTCTGGCTTGGCGATGTGGACGCCGCCGGCTTCTCCCTGAACAACCTCAACAGCCTTTCAGCTACGGGCGGATTGAACGTTGCCTCGGCGACCTTCACTAACTCCAACTTCCTCACTGCCCCGCACATGAGTCTTGCAAACTCGACGAACGCGGCGGGGTACGCTGGGGCCGGTCTGAACGATACCACGAACGCGGCGGCGGCAGGCTGGCCAGCCGGGCGCGTGACATACGTTCCCCTGACCGGCGATATTCAAACTTATGTAACGGCGGCTACAGCGGGCGACACGCTCATCCTGGGCTCGGGGACATACACGCTGACAGCGCCTATCATCATCACGAAACAGGTCAATGTCGTGGGGCAGGGCAGCATGGGCCTGGCGACGGCCCCGGTAACGGCGGGTCACGGCACGCTGATTACCAGCACAACGGCAGCCATGAAAGCCTTCGAGGTTCAGTATGACAACGTGCGAATCTCCGATATAAGCATCAATCTTACCGGCGCGGGCTCAATCGGCGTCAACGTCAGTTCCAACCGTGTCGGGGTCGTGTTGAAGAATCTGGATATTATCGTCAAAAGCACTGGGGCGAACCAGGGCATTGCAGTCCAGGGATCGGACGCCATCGTGAAGGACGTTACCTTTTACATCACTTCACTGGACAGCACGGCCCAGGGCCTCAACTTTTGGAACAACGCCGTTTGCACGACTAACAATACGCTTTCAGCTTTCAACATTTCGGGGACGGTTTCCAACGGCGCTACCTCGGCGTACAGCTACATCATCAACGACGGGAGTGCCACAAAGACGCTGACCTGCAACATGTTCCATTGCACGGGGACGACTATCGGCAATTCGGGGACGAGAGTGGGTATCGCCTGCACGTCGAGCGCGGCTGCTATTAGCACGGTCAACGCATACCTCTGCACCTTCTACGGCCTAACGTATGACGCCTTGCAAAGCGGAGCCAATGTGCTCGCATTGGGCGGGTCGGTGATTGTTCAGAACCTTGTTTCCGGCACGCCGACTTATCGAGCTACTGTGGTTGCAGGCAGTTTTGCCGGACTCGGCAGCACGGAGACCAATGCGGCGGGGTTCTACTTGGCTGGCCTCAATGACGCTACGAACGCCGCCGCAGCTAGCACCAACGCCCTCGGCTCCGCTGCCTATCACGCGACCGGCGATTATGACGCCTCAGGCGCAGCCCTCAACGCGACCAATGGCCTAACATCTTCCCTCCTCAGCGCGAAGATTGGTGCAGGGGTTTACGATGCTTCCGGCGCGGCTCTGAATGCCACCAACGGCTTGACCACTGCGCAGTTGCAGGCGCAGATTGGCGGGAGCGTCTATGACGCTTCGGGGGCGGCCCTTAATTCCACGAACGGACTCAGCGGCGCAACCATCGTGGCCAAGGTCGGCGCTGGTGTTTACGACGCAAGCGGGGCGGCATTGAACGCAACGAATGGCCAGAGTGCGGCTCAGCTTGTTGCGCAGATTTCAACCACTCCGGTAGCTCGCGCAACCGGCGATGCTTCCGGCAACGCTATTGCTTCCACCTACCTCCTGCTCACTGGCGGGAACGGAACGAATGAAACGTTCTGGGGCGACCAGTATCATACCAACAAGACTTTCACCGACTCGTCTGGCTGGTGGAATACTAATTTGGGCGCGGCCAGTTTAGCTGTGAATGTCTCAAAAGGCGTTGTAAAAGCGTATCAGGGATTTGAGACCATACCGACCTATACCTGGACAGCCGCGTCAAATGGCACCAACTTCAATGTCGCGTTTGGAGGGAGGCTGAATGTTCTACAGACGACCAACATGTATCTGTCTGCCGCTGCCAATACCGATGACAACTACCAGGATTTTGTCGCGCATATCAAGGGTGCTGGCTTTCAAGTAAACTTCGGTTTTGTAACGAACCTGTATGGAGCTTATTCGACCAACACGGTTACGATTGGCGCATCGAACGGACCCTGGATTCTGACGATTGACCGTTTTACTAATGGAACCTGTAGCGCGGTTCTAATCCCGCCGAACAACTGACCATGAAGATTCTGCTGTATTTGTTTTGCTGGCTTCTGTTTAGCCTTTCGGCCTTTTGCCAGAGCGCGATGGTTCAGGCGGCGTTTCGGGCAGCGGCGGTGCCGAAAGCAACGGCCACATCTTTACCAACCCCCGACATCTACACCCAAGACTTTGAAGGCGGAACGCTTCCGGTGGGATGGACAGTGATTAACGGTACTCCGATTTGGAATTACTCGCCAGCCATTCTTGGCTCATACTCGCTAAATCTCGTTGACACGGGGAACGTGTACGTTGCCTACTCTGGGGCCTCTGAGGTCTATGTCCAATTGTCTGTCGAACTGATGGCCCTTCCCGCTGCGGGTTATCAGATTGCGGTTCTCAAGAATATCGCCGGCGGCGCTGTGCAAGGCTATATCTTTGTGACTTCCTTGGGAAAGCTAGACATGTATGACGTGGGGTTCGCACACGAAAAAGTAACCGTAGCCGCAATGTCCGCTGGAACGACTTATTTTTTGTGGATTCACTACAAAGCCGGGACGGGTTCAAATGCCCTTCTAACCGGCGCATTCTCGGCATCTAACTCGGAACCAACTAGTGGAAACTACTTTGTTTCGATTGCAAATTCGACATCAACTGGAGCTAACGGGTATATGTCATTTGGTCAAACTGCCGCAACTGGCGTGGCAAGTATTATCGACCATTTGGGCATTGCTACCTTTGCCATGCCGACCGGGTGGTGACTATGAAACATATAGTCATAGTGTTATATTTTCTGTGCTCGCTGTCGCAATCGCTTGTAGCCACTCAGTGGTTTGTCTCAACCAACGGCACTGGAAACGGAAGTATTTCTGCCCCTTGGGGACTTCAAACAGTCCTAACCAACACCTCCATCAATCCCGGGGACACGGTTTGGCTTCGCGGAGGGTCATACTTGCCCCCCGCAACAAACTCCGGGTCATACAACGATTTGGGATGGATGTGCACGCTCAAAGCCAATTCAAACAGCCCTGTCACATTTTCAAGCTACAGCAATGAATGGGCTACGATTGACCGCAAGTGGTATTTGTGGGCTTCCGACCTTAATTTCATCAACCTGGAATTTTACAACTCACTGAAGGGCCATGAGCAAACAAATAGCTTATATCCATACGGCCCTTGGGTGCACTTTGCCCTGGATACATGCACAGATCTGAATTGGGTAAATTGTGTCATTCACGATGTCGATAATTGCTGGGGCGGCACAGGGGCGACTTCCATCAGGGGTTGTATCATTTGGCATGTTGGGGTCAACGGATTCGAGCATGTCTGTTATCCAGGGCCGCCGCGCTTTACGGGAAATATTTCAGGATGGCATGTGAACGACATGATAGAGCATAGTTCGGATGGAATGCTACTGCAATCAAATATCGTATTCGGAACAGGTCAAACACAAGGCGGAGTCGCCGGGGTGGATACTAGAATGGGTGGCCTAAGTTATTACATACGATATAACTATTTCTACAATCGGTTTTCCTATATACCCCCACATGGCTTGCCAGCAACTCTTGGTTGCTCTGGAACCAGTGCTGTGGTTGAGACTAACGTTATCGTCGGGCCGAGTCCAGCTAACTTTGGTAGTGAGGTGCCTGACACCACGTTCACGAACGTCGTTTTCCGAGGAAACACAGTTTACGTGGACGATGGTTTCTTTACAGGCCCGGTGTTGTTTTGGTCTGGGAATGAGGGGGCGACTGTCCTTGATTACAATAATTATTACTGCGTCGGACCTGCGAGCTTTGCAAACATTGGGGTGTACCATCTTACATTGGCCCAATGGCAGGCGGCTAACCCCGGATTCGATACGCATTCTACAGCCAACAGTTCAATCGCCCCCCCGGACGCCGTGTATGTCATTCCTAACCAGGATAAATCCAAGCGATGCCACATTGCGGTTTACAATTTCAGTCTTGCAAATAACGTCAGCGTAAACCTTTCCGGCATTCTCAATTCCGGGGACACCTATCAGTTGTTCTCGGCCCAGAACTATAATGCGGGCGCTGTTAGGTCTGGGATATTCAGCGGCTCAACGATAAGTATTCCAATGACAAACCTGACCACTGCTCCGATTTTGTATGGACAAAACTGGGGTCTAAGTAATGCGCCACCAACAAGCCCCGAGTTTGGCGCGTTTGTGCTCTTGGGGTCTTCTGGAAGTGGAAGCGTCAATCTCATTAACGCAGGGAACGCGATTTTCAAATGAAGCGTCTAATTATCATCCTGATGTTGCTTGCCTTGCCCGCAACCGCGGCGACCCACTATATCCGTGCCGGTGCCACGAACGAGAACAATTTCCAAGTTGAGGTCACGACTACGACCTCGCCGCAGGATTTCATCCTGGCGTTCACGGACCCCAGTTCTTTCAAGGTGGAGTGGGGCAACAATGTCACAAACACCTACACCTACAGTGGCTACCAGACGAACACCAACAGCTACGCGACGGCTGGCACCTACACAGTAAAGATGTATGGCCAGGTTGGACTGATTGACTTCTTCGTGCTTCCCCATCCCGGCCAGGGCACGCCTTTTTTAATCACGAATGTCAAGACCCCGATTCTCGGGGTCACAGGACTCAGTTCCTGTATGTGCATGTTTAAGCATTCATGGCAGTTGACCAATCTTCCAAACCACTTCCTCGACTATGTTCCGAGCGTCACCTCGTTCTACGATTTCACGATCAACTGTAGCAATCTGCTGACTCTCTCGGCCAACATGTTTGTCCATCAGACAAACATTGTGAATATGTATGGCCTTTTCTCAGACTGCGACAAATTCACAACCGCCAGGAAAGCGTGGTTCGACGCGGCACCGAACAACTTGAATCTCTCCTACGCATTCGTTGAGTGTGACGGCTTGACAAACGTGGAAGCTGGCGTCTTTGATTCGCAAACGCGGGTCACAACGATGGCCGGGACGTTCAATCTGTGCCGCAACTTAGTTACGCTCCCGCCGCTCATATTTGATAAATGTGTCAGCGTCACAAGTTATTGGCATTGCTTCGCTGGGGACAGCAAGCTGACCGGCGAGAGCCCCACAAACCACTTAGGTCAGCATCTTTGGGAACTGTCGCCCGTTCCCGATGGAACTGGATGCTTTACTGGCTGTACACTACTAACAGATTACGCCAGCATACCCGCCGACTGGAAATAGAATGAAATACTACATCCAGGTTCTGTTTTTACTGGTTGGATTCACCGTGAAGGCCGCAGGCTTAAACGACGGCAGTTCTTGGGAAGATGCGTGGACAAACCTCACCAGTATCGTTTGGACGCGCGGAGATACTTACTACATCGCGGGCGGGGCCTACACGGCGGCGAACTACGTCATGAGCGCGGCAGCGTCGGGAACGCTCTGGATAACGCTCAAGAAAGCCAATGCAGCGGACAACTCCGGGGACCCTGGGTGGCAGGCTTCTTACGCCACGGACCAGGCCGTGATCACGGGGGCGATAAAGCCGAGTTCCAGCTACCTGGCGATTGACGGAGTAACCGGCTCCGGCGAGTCCGGCCACGGCATCAAAATCGTGATGGATTACCCGACCTACAACACGGCGGTCTGGTGCGCGGCGAACATCGGAAATCTCTATTTCCACGGCCTGGAGATTGTTGGTCCCGGCGGCGGTGTTGGTGACACGGGCACTGATTTGGTTTACGTTCCGAACTCTACTCCTCAAAAAGGACTCCACATTGACAGGTGTTTTGTCCACGGCTGCGCTACGGACGCGATTCTCACGGGTCAATTTCAGGGCACGAGTTGGACGGACTATGGGCACCTCATTGAGAACACGGTTATTGCGGACGACCGTGCCGCCAGCGCCGGCATCCACGGCCAGGGGATTCAGATGGGGTGCACGACCGCCGGAAACCGAAGCTCGTTCGAGATTGTCCGCAACTGCACCTGGCGGGACATTGGGGGCAGCGGGATGCTGGAGTTCATGAGCGAGAATCATGACAACGTGCTCATCTACAACAACCTTTTTTATATCCAGGACAACACGTTGTTCACCTACGGGGTCAACAACCTGTCGCCCAACACCGTCGGTTCTTACGGCGGGACTGGAGGGACCAGCAACGTGTGGATTCTGAACAACACGTTCTATCATATCCAGACACCGAATGTGTGCTCCATTCAGTTTTTCAACACCGGCGTAAAGACCAACATCTACTGCGTCAACAACGTCTTTGAGAGTTGCAATATCAGCTACGGCGTGGACCCCTACGTGACGCACGGGACCAATGGTTACTATGGCAACACGGGCGCAGGCGTCCCGAGCGGGACCCCAGGCCAGGTGAACGGCAGCGCCACGACCCTCCTGACCCCCGCCAGCTACGACCTGCGGCTCAAGAGCGGCGGCTACGCCCTCGGAGTGGGGGCGAACCTGGCCAGCATTTTCACGGGCGACTACGCGGGCAGCACGCGCGCGGCGCCGTGGGACCTGGGCGCTTACGCTTACACGACTATTCCCGCGCCGCCCGCGCCGGGGTCCGTTACCATCATCAACGCGGGGAACGTCACCTTCCGATGAACAAGAAAACCAAGGCCATGGAGGGCCGATAAAGAAAAAGTGAGTTACGAAACTGATGATTCAGATTGTCGAACCGTTGACTATCACCGCGATACTGGCTACGGGCATCGTTATTGACCAGAGCACTATGCTGCCCATTGGGGAGGTGGCAGGTTGTTTCGCTGCCGTTTGGTGGGTAGGCCGCAAGCTCCAGGCCATTGACGACCGGCTCAGAACAGGGGATGAGAAGTTCAAGACGCTTGGGGAGGAATTGACCGCTCTGCACCGCGAGGCCACGGCGGCAACGCTGGCAGCCTCGAACGCTGCGACTGCCGCCGCCGCTGCTGCCACCGTAACCGCAACTGCCGCTGCCTCTCTTGGAGTCCAAAACATGAAAGGAAAATGATGAACGGAAACATTGGCAGATTATGGGCCGTCCTCTTTCGGGCGGCGCTCTACTTCCTCCTGGCCGTCATGCCGGTCGTGATTGCTGGCATCTACGACGTGCTCCAGGGCAACGCCGTGGCCTCGCGCACTTACCAATGGTGGATTGGCTGCTCGGCATTTTATCAGGGCATCATCGCGCTACGGGCCTTCTATGACGGCTCCGCCCAGAGGCACGCAGACTTTCTCGCCAACGGGGCGTCCGCAGCGCCTCAACCGCCGCCAACTCCACCCTCAACCGAAACGACAGTTCTGCCTCCCAAATCGTGAGTGCGTCAGGCTCGAAAACCGACCGCGCCGCCGCCCTAGGCGTGAAGTTCTTTGCCCTGGCGTTCTTCGCCGTGATGGTCATCATCCTGTGCCTGCTATGCGGCTACACCATCATCCAGGGCCGCGTTGTACCATATCCGGCTTGGTATTGGTCAAAGGAGGCCAACTATCAGCGGGAATGTCTGAAGGGCCTGCACAACTCGCCGTATAGAATGAACCCGACGCAGTGGGACATGAGCGGCGCCGGCCTGACCAATCTTACGCTTGGGGACCCCGGACCGACCCCATTCATCACGAATCTCACAATAGGCCCAAATCCAAAACCATGAAAAACATCCGCATTCCTCTCTCAGTTCTCCTGCTGGGCTTGCTGGCCCTGCTTCTCGCCGGCTGCACCTCCGTGTACACCAGCAACAAAATCACCCACATCTCGACGCGCGGCATCGGGCTCAGGTTCACGACCACCGCAACCACGACCGAAACGCCCGAAGTGGACTTCGGCTTCTTCTCGACCACGGTGACGATCATCCCCACCTCGACCAACGGCATCAGCACGCCCCGGTTCATGGGCGCCTTCAACGCCACGCAGAAAAACCCGTTCTCCTCGGACATCACCGAGAACATCGGCAGCGGCGACGTGTATATCGGGGGCACCAACGACACGAGCAAGGCCATCGTCCCGAGCGCCTACGTGCCGTCGAAATAGCTTCCTCCCGCAGCCCTGGCACTCTGGCCGGGAAGGAGGACGTCATTAAGGCCCGCCGGGCTGCATCCACGCTCAGGTTGAAAGCCTGGGCGTTTTCAATTCCAACCGGGAGTCGCGGAGAGAGAAGAAGAAGACGGGAAAGGGACAAGACCTCTGCACACCCCCCTACCCCCCTCAGACCGATTCCGTCTTGAGGGGTTGGCGTCCGACCTTGGCATGGCCGGCGTTACCGGGGGCACCCCGCCCGAGCTATTTGATGAGTCCCCGCCGGGGCTCTGCCTCTTGGCATTGACCTAACGTTTCTCGCTGGGGACATGGAAGGGCCTTGATTTTGGATACGGTCCAAGGGCATACAACCGCAAAAACCGCTCACGCCCTTTCGGACGGAGCGGGAAGTTGTGTTCCTGGCTGGAACAACTTGCGGTTTCAGCCGCCGCACTGAAAAGGGCGACAGCCAATCTTTAACCGTCTGGTGTTCTGCCAGGAACATCGTTCAGACGGTAAACCATTTTGCCAAGCCCTGTCAACAGTTTTTTTTAGGCCGTATTTGAGGAGGGGGGCGATCATGACTCTGGCAGAAGCTCGCGGGCGAGGGTAAGGGCCCTGTGGACCTCAACAATCTCGCAAGCCAACAGACCGCGTGTGGCGCTGTCAATATGGCTGTTTTGCGCTCCCTCCATCCACGCCACCGCTTTCCGCAAGGCGACCACGACCGGTCTGAACCGCTCGGCCTCAACGTAGCCTTGACCAATCTTTTCGGCATCTAGGTCATGAGCTAACTGCAACTGAGCGTCGAGCCAGTTGCATCCAGCTTCCGAAGCAGCGCGATTCATTGAATCTCTATAAAAAGCGCACGCGGCTACGGCGGCGTCTGTCTTAGCAATCTGCCCCTCAAGTTCGAGCCTAAATTCCTCGGCAACGAGCATCGCCGCAGCGGACGGGAATCGGGGTTTGTCGCTCATGTTTTGACCTCCGGCAGCAACTCGCGGGCGTGGGCGTCGGTTTTGAACGGCCTTGGTTCGGGGTCCGCCAATGCATCCCGTAACGCCTGACGTGCCTTTGCTTTGTTCGCCCTGGCAGTCTCGAAATTGAGTTGTTCCTTGAGTCGTGCGTTCTCGGCCAGAAGGTCAGACACGGCCGTATCGGGAGCCGCGCAAGATTCGGGATTGATGTCGTGTGGTGTTTTCATTTCGTTCCTTTCTTGTTTCGCCACTTCCACGGTCGTATTCGCCAGAGTCCCCACAGAATCAGCAAATCGCCGATGACATACAACCAATCACATAATCTCATACCTTCGTTCCTTTCAGCACCGCCCGCCCAAAAGGTCGTTTGGGAAGCGGCATCCAGTGTGTGATACAACCGGGCGCAACCGGAGTGCGGTTGTCGTCGCGCCACCAGCCGAGATCATCCCGGTACGCAGTCACCATTCTCGCCCACCGTAGAGTCGTGTGGATCAACACCATTTGTAGCTGCCTGGGTTGCTCCTCTTTGAGGGTCCTCCACGATTCGTTCATGCCTTCGTTCCTTTCAGCGCCGCCTCGATTACGGCCATTGCGCCAGTACCTTTATGGATTGATATGCCATGGAAGTCTCCATCGCGTAACCGATTCAGCGCCTTCTCAAGCTCGGCCACCCGCGCCAGTTCCCATCCGAGTTGTTCGTCTATTTCATCAAGCTCGCGGTCCATCTTGCTAACCTGCGCCACCGCCGCGTCCCGCTCCTCGAACACGGGGGCGAGAGTCTGCCGCACATGCTCTGTTGAGATCACCCGCCCGCTAAGGGTAAAGGCCAGTTCGTCTATGTCTATGTTCATGTGTCCTTTCCAGCCTCCTCTCGCAACCATGCGATGCTGTCCGGCGTGAGCCATAACTCGCGGCACGCCAGCCAGTTGTTGTCAGTGCAGGGGCCATATACCTTGTCCCGGAGCGCCCGGACTTCGCGGTCTAGCACCCGGTCGACCAGATACGGCGGGTGGACGCCAAGGAAAGACGGGATGGGCCTCGGGCACCCGGCGGAATTGTCGGCGGGAGAGATCATGGCTTCAGGTGTTTGACGATTTGGGAAATGGCGAAACGCAGCCGATGGATCGCTGCACCCCACTGCTCGCGGCACAGGTTCGCCCCGACTGTTTGGTAAAGCTCGTTCAAATCCGGCAGCGGCGGCCTGGGCGGCGGGGTAGCCTGTTCCCGCGTTGTCGGGAACTGCTTCCGCATGGCCTCAAGTTCCTCCTGGCAGGCTTTGAGATCGTCCTTGAGCTTTTTGGCTTCATCCATGGCCCAGTTGCGTTGTCTCACCAAATCCTCGCGTGAGGTTGGCTCACTGCCCTCGGTGATGGTCGCCTCGGGCTTCTTCGCCAGGCACTCGGGACAGGTGACGTCGCTCCATGGCCGAGACGATCCAACCCATCCCTCGCCCGACACAAACTGGCAAAAAGGCTTGCCGCAAAGCGGCCCGGCCAATCCGCCCGCCATGTGCGTCAATGGCGGCTGTGCCAGCTTCTTCGCCAGGCAGGCGGCGCAGGTGACGCGATCCCAGTTATCGGTCGCCGCCGAGAAATGTTGACCGCAGAGGGCTTCTGAATCGTGGGGGGCAAGGAAGTGCCAAATCATTTCCATAAGTCAGGGTGATTTCAGGAGTTAATGGTTTCTGTCGTTCCCTGAATGCTGGCGCTGTGGCGTCTGCATGGAGTTTCCGCTCTCATTGCGCGTGAGTAGGCGTGGGTCTCCCATCAATCGCAGCCTGTTGCGGGCCGGGTCATCCAGGATCGCGTTCCTGCTGTAGTCCAGTCCAGCCACCATTAATTGACTTCTGATAGCGCCAGCATTCAAAGAACGGTCGGTCATCGGCGGTACTTTGCCAGAACGGGCGCTCGGTGTCAACAAGAAAAATAAAAATACTGCATTTTTATTATTGACAACATCGGCGGAGTCCTCTAACCTTGCTGCGATGATTCAGTTCCAGAACGAAATTGAAAAACACCTGCGCGCAGGAATGACCCCCCGGCAGATTATGAATATCCTCCCTGTTGGCGGGTCCGTTATCACCCACATTCGGCAGAAGATCGGAATGCCGGAGTTTCGCCGTGGAGCCCCGCCCGGATACCGAAACAGTGCCTTGCCAATTCTTGTCAAAAAGCTGAAAGGGTTGGGGTTGAGTTATGGTCAGATTGGGCGGGCGCTTGGATTTTCACACCAGCGGGCACAGCAGTACGTGGCCAAACAGAACAAGGACAAAGACGCGGCCTTCGGCAATTGCTGGAACTGTGGCAAACTTGGACACCACCATCGCCACCATGATGACTACGGGAGTCCCGACACCAAACTTTTGTGTCTTTCGTGCCACTCGAAATATCACCAACAGCGAGCCCGCGAAATCCGAGACGGCGGGCGCCCGGTTAGCGTCCGATTCGGCGGCGAAGGCCCGCCACAGTTGAGCGATGCGCTCGCGGAAACATTGGCTGCTCTGAAACGCAAGGGCAAGGCAAGTCCGGTTGAACTGTATGAATATCTCAAAATGACCAAGCATTGGCGTTCGGTGGCAACACATCACCGCCTTCAGCGCCTAAGAATCCTCGGTCTCGTTGACCGAGTTCGGCAAGGCAGGAATTATATTTACACCCCAACCAAGGCGCTCAAAGCGCCGAAAGGAAACCGATGAACGCAGCCCCAAACAATGTGCCGGGGCTTCCGTCCGCCTGGACGTTCAATGATCTACTCAAGCTTGTTCCTCCGGGCTGGCGGCGCGACCGCTGTTTAGTCGGCACGCAGTTCGGCAATGTCTTGCCGATTGAGCGCGTGGTATTCGAGATCAACCGGAGCGGACGGAAGTGTATTATCCTCTCACCCATAGAAACCAAGGTCGAAAGACCGTAAAGAAAGGCAGCCGATGACTCGCTTGGACGTTTACGCACGGAACCTGCACGTCGAGGTCATTCTGCGCGACGACGCGCTACCTGAGTTGTTCAAGCTCGTAAAGCGCGAGCGGGAAATCCCGGCGCTTGCCAAAAAGCCGGAGGAACCGAACAACGAGAAGGAGTCCGTATGATCTATTCCATCGTCAACCGCATCGAGGAGTTGGAGGCCGACAATGGGCGACTGCGCCAGGCCCTAGAGCGGCTGCGCAAGACCCTGCGGAGCAACTGGGAGCGTCGGCCAGGAGATGGCAGCGCGTTCTGCCGGTACTGCGGAGAAAACCTGAGCGCCCAGGGTGCTGCCCAGGGATTCGTCCTCACCCACAAAGCCGATTGCCCGGTCGCCATCGCGCAGTCTATAAAACTATGAGCCCAGAAACCGAAAAACTGTTCGGGGAGTTCAAGGACGCGATAATCCGCGCCGCCTCAACCGCAATGTTGCCCAAGGAACAGCAGTGCGGTTTCGACGCCCAATGCGAGAGCAAGGCAGAGGCGGAACGCGCGCTCGTCAAGCGCATCGAGGAGTTGGAGCGGCTGCGCAAGGCGGTGCTGGAGAACTATCTGACCGGCTTCCCGGTCGTCCGCAAGTGCCGGGTCTGCGGAAAGTCAGTCAACCACAGTGACCTGGCTGCGGGAAGGGAACTTGTCCACAAGCTGACCTGCCCGGTCGCCATCGCGCAGGGACCATGAGCAAACCCGCCAAACCCAAAGACCCGCGCAACCCGCTCGCCAGGGCGCTTGGTGATTACCTTGCGACAACGAAGGCTGGTCGTTTTTCGTCTGGCCACGTTAAAGCCGCATGGCTTGCCGGAGCCGCCTGGGGCCAGGCGCATCCCTTTCCGCGCGGCGGTGGTCGGACCAACCGCCACCACGGAGCGCCGCGGCGCGCTTGATATGACCGCCGACACGCCAACCGCTAGAATGAGCGAACCCACCATTATCGTCCGTACGTACTGGCAGGTGGAGATTGTCGAACTTGACGGGAAGGCGTACCCCATAGGGGGGGAGCACGACGAACTGGATAGCGCGAAGTGGTATTTGGAGAAATGCCTGTTACTGCGTGTTGGCAAGCGTGGCGGCTATCCTCGCAAAACGCGGTTCAACATCGTGCGCTACGAGTTGACAAAACGCTCTGAGCTATGATGAGATTAAATGAAAATCAAATCGGGGTGCTTATCCAACTGGGCAACGCTCCCATTGAAAGCTGGGCAACGCCGAGTCTCAAGGCGCTCGCGAGGCGCGGCTTGGCCGAGACCGGCAGGACGCATGGTGTCAGTTTTCCTGTCTGGAGAATTACGACCTGGGGCAGGGAAGTGTTAAGCGAAACGGTCGCGGGCCGCCAGCGTTGCGCCGTCACTCCAGGACTGCCGCTATGACGCCCCGCCCACTTTCAGCCCCGTCCGGCGCTCGTTCTTGGTGGGTCCAAATCCGCCAGCACGGCAGATGGCGCAACCACACCAGAACCGACAGCCTCCGCTGGGCGCGGGGCATCGCTGTCTTTCTGTCGGACGCGTGGCGTTGCAAGACCAGAGTGAGACACGCTTTCCGGCCACGAGGGACACTTTCCGGCCATCAACGGCCCCGTCGGCTGCTTTACGCGCAGGTGTTTTCGTTGGCACCGGCGGGCTTTTTCTTTGCCAGGCTGCGCTGCCTCCGTTTATATCGCCGGTATAGGGCGCGAATCGGGTCGGCCTCCTTCTTCACGGTGTATATCGCCTCGTCAACGGGATAGAGTTGCCCGTGCTGGTCCCGCTCCAGAGTCCGAAAGCTGATCGTGGTTGGCTTGCCCATAAATTAATGCCTTGCGCCTAAAATGCCCCAAGACGCGTCCGCGTCATGAACCCGCCCCTGCCACCCTCGACGACCTCCAAACGCCCGCGCTGGACGCCCCTGCGCGTCGAGCCGGGCTGATTCTGGAGCCACTGACGAGCCAGAACGGCCGTTCGGGTGCGCTCCAGGTCGGAAAGGGACTGCATGAGGCGGCGGTGTGGTTTCATGGCATTGCGGGGACAGGCGACGGCTGCGCCTTGGCCATTTCGGCGGCGGCTCCGTTCTCCTGCTTCCGAGCATATTCGAGGAGCAGCAGTGCATCGGCATTGGTCAATGTGACGGTGAGGGTCGGATAAAGCCGTTGCGCCAGTTCCTTCATGCGGGCCTTGTGCTCGCGCTTCAACACGGCGTTGGCAGCGCGGATGCGCTTCTTGTCCTCTGGGCTGCTGCCGTTGGGCGCTCGCTGTGTCCCGGTCTTGGGGATGTTCAGCGCCTTTTGCCAGGTCTGCGGGCGGACCATCACGAAGGGGATTTTCAGGGCTGTCAGGATGCCCTCGATGTTCCCGAATCCACGGCCAAAGGTGAACATGGCCGAACCGGGCTGGCCGACGCCGGCAAATCCCGACACTTCCTCGACGTAGCAACGGGTGCCCTGGTATTCCTCAACCAGCGCGAGCCAGAGCAGTTTGCACAGGTCTGCGCAGGTGTCGGGCATTTTCTCCGCCGTCACGAATTGGCCGGAGTGGTGAGAGACAACGATGGCGCCGGAGGCTCCGGGGTCAATGGCGATAAGAGTTTTCATTTGGTCAACGGGTGATGCGGGCTCGCCCCCGCGAGGCCAAACTCCGGGCAAGGCTCCTGAAGCCAAAGGAGGGAGCATCCATCGTCTGGTTTCCGACCAACGGGATGTCGTATAGCAACTCCAGCCGGGCGCTTCTGATTTCTTGGTTAGTCATACGTCAGTTGAAGCCCTCGATGAATTTCCGCATTTCGCCTAGGTCGTTCAAAAGCCCGCCCATGAACATCATCATGCCGAGTTCCCTTCCTGGATGGTTCGCCGTTGCTGGGTGCTTTCCCAAGTCCGATGCCATCGAGGCATAGGCTTGTCGCAGGTCTCCCGCGTCGCAGTATTCGAGGGCGCGTTTCTTGCACCAAGCAAGATGCTCGGCGCGTGTTGGTTCGGTTGTTGTGTTTTCGATCATAGTGGGGTCGGTTTTCATAGGTCAAGGGGCCAGCCGTTTTATATCGGGTTTCCGGCTGGCAACTGCGGGGCATCTTCCCGACCCGACTCCAAAGATGACTGGGATTATGCACCAATGGTGCAGTGCTGTCAACAACGATTTTGCCGGGCGGGCCGGGCGCAACTCCGGCTTGGGTGGCTTCCCAGGTCCTCAGAGCTAGTCGTTTGGCGCTTGCCACAGCGCCGCATAGCCCGTTCACTTGGCCCCGCGTGTCTGCTTTCCACGCCGCCGCCCGACAAAAAGTGAGGGTTGATGTTCAAGGTTACATCCAAGTTGGTAACGTTCTGTGCGGCTGTCCCCATGACTCCCGACGTTCAACCTCGCCCACGCTTTCATCCGGCCCCATCGGTGTGAGTATGGGCGTCTCCTGTGGTGGTGGAACGGCAAGTTTCTCAAACCGTTCAAGAACGGCCATTGTGGTGTGGTTCTCCCGGTCGCGCTCCGCGTGCAGTTCGGTGCGGCGCTTTAGCAACCGTTCGTGGCGCTCCCGATCAACTGGAATATCCAGTTTTTCACAGCCTCGGTCGAGGGCAAGGTCATGTTCGATTCGACGAAGAGCGGACGTAATGGCTTGGCTCATACAGGGTTTAGTTTGCTCTTTACGTATTCTATCAGTTTTTCCATGTTTTTACGATAGAAGTCCTCGAACTCGCCGGGCTCGCGCTGCTGTTTCCACTATACAAACAGCGTGGCCCGGAGCCTCTGTCCTGGAGTCTTCGTATCGAATTCTCCCTTGACATCGTGAAGCTGTTCGGGCGCTTGGTCGGTGGGTTGGAGCAGCACCTTTAGGTTGCTGTTCAGCAACTCGAAAAAGGCTGTCTTGTCCTCCGGTTTCAATTCTGGCGTGGAAAATCTTAGGCCGACAGAACCATCCGCTCGGGTGGATGCGCTCGTGAGAATCATGTCGCAGGTTATAGCCTTCACTGTTTCGGCTCCATGAAACAGGAGAAACAAACCCAAAGGCCATGCTTGTTCGACCAGCTAATGCCGGACCTGAACTGACCGCACCTCTCGCACAGGCACGGGCCTTTGTCAGCTTGTTTCTCACTGTTCAAAAAGGGACATCATCTTCCGGGGTAGCAAGCTGGGGCTGCGGTTGCGGGGCTGGCGCGGGTGTCGGCGGAGGTACGGGCGCGGACGGTGCCGGTCTCGCTATTGGCACCGCTGGTGATGGCTGGTTGCGTGGCGCTCTTACCCGAATACCGCCCACGAGTTTACCACCAAAGCTCACGTTGGGATCGTCGTACAGAACGACCTTGTGCCCAGACCACGCATCGGTTTCATCACTCTTGATGATGCCGGCGATGATCTGGCCGTTGGTGCTGTTTAACACCATGGGCTTGTCCGCCTCGTCAAAGGCTATGCACCATCGCAATTCCTGCGGAGCGCCCTCTTTAGCAACATTCTCCTGGAAGATTTCGCGGATGGTTACGAGCATTCCCCGGCCCACATCGGCACGGGTCAAGAACTTACTTTGTTTCAATCCTGCAATGTTCATGTTTATGTCTCCTGTTTTTGGGGGATGTTGAATGTCCCCAAATGCAGAACCAGAACCAGAGGCGGGTCATGCGGCCTCCTCTGGCATCTCGCCGGTTTTGTAAAGGCTTTCGACAATGCGCTGGTGGGTCCAGATGTTTCCCTTGTCGCAATCGCCTTGCCCGATCAATTCGTGCCTTTGCCGTTTCTCGTAGTCGTATGCCCAAACCATCGTTTCGTTGTACTGCGAGGGCGGCGGTTCCATTGACGCTTGCCGCTCAATCGTGCTGACGAAAAAGCACTTGCCGCAGTGCCAAACGTAGGTTTGGATCACTGGGTCCTTCATGCGGCCTCCTTTGGCGCGGCTGCGGATTCCAGGGCTTCCATCGCCCGGATAACGTCGCCCTGGCCAAGACAGCGCAGGGCCTCGGTCATCGCGGCCTCTTGGGCCTTGATCCGCGCGTCCACATTCTCAATCAGCGCCTGGCGCTCGGGCCGCGCTTCGTCCTTGAGGGGGGTGTTCATGATTCTTTGTTCAGTTCCGCGAGCAGGGCGTCGGCTTGTTCAAGGGCCAGATCCGCCAGCCAGCGGCGCAACACTAGCCAATCCGCACCGAGGGGCCTTCCCACGATCGGTAACTGGTCGGCATAAGCAACGGTGAGCGCCGCCATTTGGCTTTTGGCGAACTCCTCGCGGATTGTCAGGCCGGCATAGCCCTTCTTGACCATCCAATCGGCTTGGCTCGCGTCTTGTAGGTGAAGGGGAAACGCCGGGGCGTTGGGGTCCGTTTTCATGGGTTTTGGCACTTATGGAATGGTGGGGGCTCCCTTTGGCTGTCTGGAGCCGTGGAATCGCTAATCGGCCCACTAGCTGGCTCGATTTCCTCAAGGCTGCCATCCTGGTACGGCCTGATGTCCCACAACGGGCAGGCGGTGGCACCACATTGCGTCACCTCAACCCGCTGGTAGCAGCAGCAATCCAGGCATTTTGCACGATACCGGTCCGGGCGGCTGGCCGTCCCGTTGTAGCACCGCTCGAAGATGCCCCGATACATCGGCGGGACATGCGGCAGGCGTTCGATCTGGGCGGGGGTCATGGCTTCGCCTTTCTCGCCTCGCGCTTCGCCTCCAGTTGCAGGAGCCGGAGCCGCCGGACATACACTGAACGCTTGCCCAGGCGCGACATCATTCTACGCTCGGCATCCGTGACGGGGAGCTTCGCCGGCTTGTTGCTTCTGTTCATCGGGGGCAGAATATCCGTTCGCCTGTTCGTTCGCAAGTCTTTTTATTGTGTAGCATTGCTCAAGGCATTTTTACGGGCTGGAATGGCGATTATTCCTGGCCGCAACCGGCCTCCTCAAGACCATGTTTGCAGGCATCGCAGTAATTCTGTCCCGTCCGCACGAACCGCTTGCACGCTTGGCAGCGCGCACGGCCTTTCAGCGCCCCGACCTGGGCGTTGCGCCGGCAAGCGACGGTTTTGGCCTCGCTCTGAGAGTGTCCCAGGACGTGGCCCGCGGTGACGCCCCGCGCCGAGCACAGAGGGCAGTCCATTTTTGGTTGCTCGCTCATAATTCTGGCCTCCGTGCCGCCAGTGTGTCCCACGGGCCGTGCCGCAACTTGGCCCAGCGGTCAGTTACGACCGCAATAACATGGTGTTCGGGGGGGCATCCGGCGGGCTGCAACTCATGCCGGAAAGCGTCCGCGAGGCATTGGGCGTGAGAAACAAACGTATCGCCGTCGTTTTTGACCAGGATGTATCGTCTCATCGTTCGTACCTCCTGGCCTCATCGGCCACGACCGCATACACCGGGAACTCGTGTCCGTACCGGTCGGCCCACTCCCGCCCGGCTTCCTCATCCCGGTCCAACACGATAAGCCGGGCGAGACTGTCCATGCCGAGCGCATGGTAAGGTCGGGCCCGGGCTTCTTGCGCCTCCTTGGTTTGTACGCTCATCGCCGTTCCTCCATCCCCGCCTTTGCGTCAATCTCGGCCATGACGCGCCGGTAGCACCGCCTGCACGCGCCGTGCGAGGTCTGCCGCGCCCAAGGCCATCCGCCCATGTAACGCGGCCCGCCGGGGTGCCAGGCGCACACCCGGCGCAGCGTGAACCAAGCCCGCACGCGGGCAAAGAGCGTTTTCATGTTTTCCCGCCCTCCTGCCCGGCTACTCGCCGAATGAGAAAATCCACTGTGTAGCCATCCTCGCATTCAGTCACGTTGGGAATCAAGCACACGCCGTTTTCCAGCTCGATGTATTCCACATTTGCAGTGCGACCATAGGCATGAGAAACCATTCGTTGCGCGACTCGCACGACTTTCCGCCCAATGACTGCCCGCGTTTTCACTTTCCGCCCTTCTGCCCGGCGGGGCGGGCGATGGCCGCACGGATAATTGCGGCCGGCGATTCGGGGACAGAGAGTCCCGCCCGGCTGAGCCGATCCATTTCTGCCAGCGCAGCCCGGCACGCCGCCATCAGCGCATCCCGCTCGGCCTGGATGCGGTCGTGTTCGTGCGCAACCGACTGCGCGCGCAGTGCGTCATTCAGTGGTTCCCCGCGCCAGAGACCACACCCCGCGCGGTGCGCTTCTATTGTTTGCGCGGCGAGGCGCAACAAGTTCCCGAGGTCCCCACCACGCGCAATCTCGCCGATTTTGCTCCCGCTCGCGGCCTGGGCTTCCTCCTGCCGGAGGTTGATCCGCTCCCGGATCTGCTCAGCGCGGAATTGCTGCCGCCGGTCTGCTACTGTTTGGTTTGTTTTCATCTGTTTTCCTTTCCGCCTTTCGGCGATTGGTTGTGGTTAATCTTCCGCCAAACCGTGGACCTCGCGGAACGAGGCGAACTCCGCAGGCGACATCGCGTTAATTTGGTCGTCCATCATGCGCGCCCCAGCCTCAATGCCGCGTTTGTGCGCCTCGACCCACGCGGCACAGGGTTCGCTGAACGCCGATCCGTCCGCCATCCGAAAATCGTAATTGCTGTTCGAGTGGACGTGCAAGTGCGCGGTCTTGCCGTCATCGTCCAGATATGCGCAGCCCGATTTGCTGTGGAAATCGAACGCGAGCAGATTGTAGAACCCCTCCTTAAAATCGCCGTGCCCGGCCTGAATGCGCACGGGGAACCGGATGCCCTTCGATGAATCTTGGCCCGTCATTTCGTCGTAATGGTAAGACCCCACGGCGACCAGCTTGCCCGCTTGCGCGAGCCGGAATAGTTTGTCCCGCCTGATGGTTTTCACGCCGCCACCTCCGCGCGCTCGTTCGCTTCGGCGGACATTTCCCGGCCCGCCAGCGGGGACAGATGAGGGTTAGCTCACCTGTTCAAGCTCGATGGTGAATTGAGAGTCCCGGACCATACGCTGGGGGACAATCGCCCCGCGCCCGTGCGCCACTCGACGAACGGCTCGCAGCGAACGGCTGTCCAGGACAGTGACTCCATGATCATCCGTGAGGGTGAACGTGGATCGGTATGGTTGCCTGACCGACTTTTGCGCGAAATAATGCTGTAGCTTCATATCATCAGAGAGGAAACCCCGCAGCGAGCCGCACCCGGTTTGAGTGTGAAGCAGGACGCGGGCTTGTCCCGCTGCGGGGAGATTGATTGTTCTGCTTCACGTCATCACGATACCATACCGCCCACCGCTTGCAAGGACTTTCTTCACTTTCTCTGTCGTGCAGGCCAATGAAAATGCTGTAGCTCCCTGCCACTACACCGTGTCACGTATTACACTACACCCTGTAGCGACACACCAGACAGCGCACGCTACACAAAGCAACGCTATACAATCCCACCCTTGCCTGCCGCGCCAATCCGCGCTATCGTCCCCTATGCGCTCTGAACGCAAATCCTCCGCTTACGCCGACCAGGACGTTGCCGACCTCCTCACCCTCCGCGCCTGGTTCCGGGAGCGCGTCGCCTGGTGGAACCGCCACTTAGCCGACCGGCAAACCGCGCTCGCCCGGCGCCAGACCAGTCCAGTGCCACCTCTTGACACGGGGAAAATCGGGGTTTAGCCTCCCGTCGCATGCCACCGAATGGACATATCCTCACCGCTGATGATGGCCGTCGAGGTGCCGCCACCA